>ERZ827363.11-NODE-11-length-237362-cov-7.073289_pt1 | contig 237362 bp, 220 predicted proteins | sample MGYA00519776_ERZ827363 | MGnify/ENA primary metagenome ERZ827363 (study PRJEB31778, sample SAMEA3449288) | human gut metagenome | biome: human gut; feature: human-associated habitat; material: faeces | place: United Kingdom | collected 2010/2012 ... | reverse complement strand
AGTCGCCGGAGAAAACAATCGGATTTTTGTTTTGAAACAGCGTAAGATTATTTTTCAACGCGCTCTGGCGCGACCCGAATATGCCCGCGTCCCTGTTTATTTCACCGACTATCCTGAAATCTATGGTGATATCAGAATCCTGCGTCAGCTTGCGCCCGGTGTCGATGTACTGAGTGCCCGACGATTGGATATATTCCACCGCCGTATAGCCCTCCGGCAGTCCGCTCTGCGCTTGCGCCTTTTGCCATATAAATCTGCGCCTGCTCAAGTGCCCTCACCGACCTTCTGCGCCGCCAGGATTTTGTCTTTGAAGCTGAGCTCCCACGTTTCGCCGTTTTTAAAATCGGGCGCAGTGCCAATATACTTTGTGCCTGTCGGCAGAGTGACGGTGACATTACCGCTCGCCGCGAAGTTCAGGCGCATCCAGCACTCGAAGTTGCCTGTAGGATATGTCAGTGTTAAGGTCGTGACATCGGTGAGGCGGTACTCGGTGTTGTCGGCAAGGGCTATATTTGAACCTGTGGAGACTTTTGTCGAGACTGCCTGCGGGGTATAACCGAGCGCGGAGATAACGCCGTTTTTTGTGACGGATATATCGGAACCATTATATTGCAGTTTTCCTTTTGAATCGGAGAGCTTGTCAAGAACGTCTTTATTAGTGTGAGTATGCCCAGACTTTTTTACAAGCTCGTCGAGTGCCTCTCCGACTGTCGACATGTTCGGTAATGCGTCATTTGAATAACCAATAAAATCCGCACCGATTTGACCAACTATGAATTGCCATCTAGCTTGGTTTTCTCCGACCTTCTGTACAAATGAAAGTATAGCTTGACCAAGCAGAAATGTGGCAAAATAATAGTTGCTACCGTTAAAGCCTTGAACAATAGGTATATCCCAAGATAGATTGTTGTCTGTATCAGTGGCTATCACAACAACTCTTTTTTCGGCGGCAACTGCCGCGTCTATCTGCTCGACTGTTGCGTCGCAAGATGTGACCGTATAATTGCCATTGTCATCGCTTGCGACCGTCATTTTGATGGCAAAGTCGCCCGCTCCGCCGCCACCGCCTAAAGCCTCGCCGTCATAGGTCGGCTTGCCGTCTTTTGACTCGGCGAACTTATCCAAGACAGCCTTGTTTTCGTGCGAATGCCGCGCGGCGGTGTTAAGCGCGATTTCGGCGGCGAGGCTGTGCGAGAGCCGCTCTGTGCCGTCCGGGATTGACACCTTTGCAGAGCCTGTTATCATAGGCGCATAGCCGACTATCTCGCCGTCCGCAAAGGCGACAAGCTGCGCTGCCATGTTGCCCGGTTCGGGCACAACATCGCTTGTAATTTTAACCGCCACATAGCCGTCCACAGGAGTCAACAGCCCGGTTTGCAGATACTCGCCGACCGTCGACTCAAAATAGACTCTGTAGCTGTCCGCGCCCTCGAGCTCGGCGGGAACGGGTAGCGACAACTCCGTGAAGTTGTTCTCCGCTCGATATCCAACGTCATACCCGCGCGGGCGGGCATAGTCAACCGTTATCGTGGTTGTCCGCATCGTCTACCGCCTCCTCTTCCTGCAACATTTCATTGAGCATCTCTATTTTACCGAGCTGTTTGATAAGCTCGGTACGGACATATTCCAGTCGACTCGTCAGCTGTTTTGTCTCCTGTTCAAGCTGCCTTGCCGTTTCTCTGGCTGTACCGAGTTTTTTTCCGAGTTCAGTTTTTATCATATTAGACTTACCTCCTTACGCAAGTTTTTTGTAAATACCGTTGCCGTTAAACTCCGCATACAAACCGGTGTTGTCAACAAACAGTCGTCCAGTGTACCCGCCACCGGATTTAAGTTCAAGGCTCATGCCCGCTCCGCCGCTACCGCTTGAGTAGATGTTGATTCGCGCCGGGATTGTGCCTTTTGAGTTATTAGCAAGCTGCATAAACGCTTTTGCTTCGTTTGTCGCACCTATTTCCGCACTTATATCCGTTGACCTGAATGGGGCGTGAGATATAAAACCTATACTTTCGCCGTTACTGTCAACAGTCATTATCTCGTTGACCTCGACACACTGTCTAAACCGCGCTCTTGCCTTTTCGATAAGCGCATAATCGGTCTGCCAATGTATTATTCCGGTTTTGTTCTCGTCGCTTTCGCCGAATCTAAAGCCTTTTGTGTTTATCCCATCAATGCTTGGCAACGGCGACGCAAATGTCGCGTAATAGTAGTTGTCCACCATTGCGTCAGTAACAGTCAAATAATTGTAATTTGTACCCGTCGCCATATTTGTGGCGTAGTACATTTGCAGATATCCGCCCGACAAGTCGGTTTTAAATGCATCGCTCTCTATCGACAGGCTACCGCCGTCAAGGTTTATATCGCCGCCCGTAATGTCAACATCAGACGCGATAATCTTGCCGGTGTCTAAGTTAAAGGAAAACTTTCCCGTAGGCGACGAAAGAATATCAGTCGTGATATAGCTTGCGGATATCTTGTTCGCAGCGATGCTTCGGATAACCGCGTCACCGTCTTTTGATACACCGTACTCCCAGTTCGGCGAGCCGTTGTTCCAGCCGTTATTAGTCCAGGCATAACCGCCGGCGTTGCGGCAATAGATAGTGTTGCTCCCCTCGAGCGTAGGCTTGTCATGGTAATAGGTTATAACCGCGCCGTTGCTGTCCGCTTTCCGCGTGACATATAAGCCCATGCTGTTCGCGATGGTCTCATTCAGCGCAAGGGTCGCCTGCTCAAAGTCGTTGATTTGCGCCGCCTGTTGAGCGCGGGTCTGCTCGAGTACTGCCTGCTGCTTCGGTGTAAACGCGCCCATTGTGGCATATCCCGACTGCGTCGCCGTTTCGCCCTTGCCCTCAAGCTTCGTGCAGCGGTTCTGTGACTGCCACTTGACATTTGTCAACACGACTTTCTTCGTCCCCTGAGCCGTCTCAAAGTTCATCACATCGAGCGGTCTGAGGTGCGGGAAAGAGTGCGTAGTGCAGGACATAGGCGTGTATGTAAGGCTGCATCGTGCAGTCTTTAATTCCGTTGCCAGTGTGTCGAGGTTCATATCGCTCTGGGCGAGAAGATTGCCCTCGATGTTAAAGGCATAATCCTTTGTGCCCGCGAGGTATTCGGTCTTGTTCTCATCGTTTCCGACAATGCGCACGCCGGAGAACACTATATTATTTTCGGCAAAGTCTGTATTGCCGGAAGTAAAACGATCTGAAGCTTTTATAACCGTGTGTTTGGCGTTTGTCGCATACCACCCGCCTGTCAGCTTGCCGTCATAGTCAATATACAAGCTCACGCCCATAAGCTCCGCAGCCCAGACAAGCACCTGACGATAGGTCAGGTTGTCCGCCTCCGGGCGTTTTGGTATCGATACACCCCGATGCAAAGTGTTCGTCGGAAGCTTCTGCGACACCCCGCACTTTGTGCAGGCATCGGCGACTATCTGATACAGCGTTGCAGGATAGGCAAGCTCAGTATCATAGGCTCGGTTAAACTTCGCCATGCGGTCATAAGCCGTTATTTTGATGCTTCTGAGCTTGCGCGGAGGGCTGTCCACCGTGTAATAGCCGATAGGCACTGTCTCCTTTGTCGAGCCTGCGGGAAAGCTTGTAGTGACATACAGTTGTGCGCCCTCGAACACCTTGTCGTCAAACGCGCCGTCGGTATTCTCAAGAGTAAAACTCAGCTCTGACATACACGCCGAGCCCAAATCAAGCTTGCTGCCCGTGACACTTGACCAGTCCACCGTTACCGCGCCGATGATGTCTTTGTCGGTGATATTAAATGCCGTGCCCTTGGTAGGCGTACAGAGGATATTGACGGACTGCACCACATCCTCTCGCAGAGCCGCAAGCCCGGCAGAAGTTATTGGATACATAACATCACCCCTTTCGCGCCACGATTTTAAAGGTCACATTGTCAACAACATTCAGACTGCTGTTGTACAGCGGCGCACTTCTGTTGCCGACATAAAACTCTTTTGTCACATATCCGCCTTCGAGCATATTTAAGTACTTGACCTTTATATACTCCGGGTTGAACATTTTCAGAATCTTGCTCGCGTTCGCTATGGACAACCCGGAAAATTTAAGCGTTACCGCGTCGGTCTGCCCTATGCGTTTTTTGTGCATGACGACATCTTCGGTACGCCCTGCGTCGCTGGCAGAAGCGTCCTCAAGCTCCCATTTATATCCGTCCTCCGAGTCAGGATATACCGGCATAGTTACGCCGTCCACGGTAGCTATCGGATTGTCACCGGGATTAAAAGCGGTTGCCACTGCTGTTCACCTTCTTTCTTGACATAAAAAATGAAATATGATAGATTAAAAAGAAAAGGGAGAAATTCTGATGAAAAAATTTATTGCTTTACTTATCGCAGGTATTATTCTGATTGGGCTCTGTGGATGCGGCAATTCTACAACCACCAACTCCCCCACTACTCCAGATAATATCAGCAAAGTAGATTTGCCGAATGACCATTACGGCGAGGGAATGTACAAGGTTGGAAAAGACATTCCCGCCGGAGAATACTGGATAATCGCCACAGAAAAAGATTATTCAGGATATTTCTGTGTGTCGTCCGACAGTTCCGGAGATTCGATTATTTTTAACGAAAACTTTGACACTTGGGTTTATGCCACTGTCAAGGACGGCGAATACATAGAAATTACACGGGCAGAAATGTGTCCATCGGAAAAAGCTCCGGACATGCACTTCAACAGTTCCGCCGTGCTCGAAGGGGTTTATAAGATTGGAAAGGATATTCCCGCCGGAGAGTACAAGCTCGTTGCCACTGAGGCGGGAAACGACGGTTATTACGCCGTGCTGTCGAGTTCGTACAATTACGGCGATAATATCGTTGCTAACGATAACTTCAGCAACAATGCATATATCACTGTCCAAGACGGACAATATTTGCAGATTTCCAGAGCACTTGGTGAAAAAGTGGACTGACGCAATATTACAAAGGAAAAGCCCTCTCGATTGAGAGGGCTTTTATTCGTTTATCGGAATGATTACTTTACCGGCACGCATGTTGACATTTCTAAGCTCGTTTACAATATCACCGCGCTCGTTCATAACGACAATCGTTACGGTTCCGCCATTGCTTCGTTCCATAGCTCTTTCAACACCGCGCTCAACACCCGAAGAAACACCGTCCACAATTTGGCTGTTGTTGGCAACTGCCGTCCTGCCTCCGATTTGTCCAACCATCTCGGGGCCGCTCTCTCGAGCAATAAAGAGTTGTCCGGTATCAGGATATCCGCCGGATGCATACTGCTGTGCCCCGGTAGATCGGGTTTTTACTGTCACATCGCAGCTTACACCGTTTATATTGTTGATGTTATTTTTAAGCTTGACGAGCTGATCCGAATAATACTTCGTCTTTTTGCTTGCGTCATCCATTGCAGCAGACGTGTTCTTAATAGCCTTGCGTGACTGTTCCAAAGCGTCTTCGGCATGTTCGACTTCTTTTTTAAGAGCTCGATATTCCGGACTAAGCTTTTGCGATATCCAGTTCGCGACATCACGAAAGCCACCTGATACGCCCTGATTTTTCTTGTCAAGTTCTGCCGCCTTTTCGTTTAACTTATTTTGTGCCTCGGCAAGCCTATCTGACGCAACCTTGTAATTGTCAGTCGCCGTCTTGTTGTCAATTGTTGCTTGATAAAAGGCTTTGTATGACTCAGTCAGAATGTCTTGTATTGCAGCCATTTCGGCCTGTTTCTTCAAAGCCTCTATGACCCCGTAAATTGAGTCCTTAGTCTCCACAACTACGCCTTTGGTCTCGTCGATACTCAAATGCAATCCGTCGATATTCATAGCATTCAGAGTGTCGACCTTGACGCGCATCAAGTCCATTTCATAGGCGGACTTATTTGACTTTTCGCTCAGCTGATATATCTCGTCGGTGAGCATTTTAACTGCACCGTACTCCGCACTGACAGTGTTCAATCCCTCTATCTTCTGATTAAGACCATCCATATTTTCCTTTGTTCTTTGGATGATTGCCTCAGAGGATGCGATGTTTTCTGACAACACCTTATAGGCATCGGAGGATTGGTAGGTCTTTTCTGCAAGCTCATCTGCGCCCTGTTCAAAACCTATGATAGCTCCCGTGATTGCACCAATTGCCGCGACGACCAGTCCGGCCGGACCCAACGCCGCATACATAGCCACTGCAACGGCAGTAAGTCCTACTGCCATAACCGCCAGTTTGGCTTTGGCGTCTTCTGCGCCCGCGCCGAATGCCTTAAAAGCAGATTTTGCCATCGCCAGCGATGCCGCGAATCCTGCCGCGCCTATCATGGCTTTTTGTGTTGCCGACAAACCCGCTCGGAACTGCTTCAAACTGTCTTTGGCAGCACCCGCAGCTTTCTTCCATCCATAACCTAACGCCTGCGCTGTGCTTCCTCCGGTCTCCTTTATCCAAGAAAAACTCTCGGTAAAAGTAGAGACAACTCTCAGCCCCTTAAAGCTATTCCACACGCCTTTTGCGCCGGAGTACCACTTACTCAGAACCTTTACGCCGAAAGCGGCGGTCGCGCCGGCTGCAACTCCCTTTATCACCGGCTCAAGTGCAGAGACTGTGGATTTCACTTTTTCAAGCTTCTGCTTCAGCTCTTCGGCGCGCTCTGCAAGCTTCGGGTCAATAACACTGTTGGCGTTAGACAGCGGGCTGTTGAAATTGTTTCCCCCGCTTGATACCGTTGTGCTGCTTCCGCCGCCGCTGCCGCTATCAGATCCGGTATCCGGCGTTCCGAGACGATTGATTTCATCGATGCCGAGCAAAGCGTTTTTATAATCCTTTGCCTTTTTCGCCGCGCTGCCGAGGTTTGTGGACACTTGCTGTGTGCTGTTGGCAAGTTTAGATGTGTTTGATGATGTCTGACTCGTTGCACTCGACGTGCCGAACAATATAGCCATAACTTGCCCGGCTTTTTCGGCGAGGGCAGTCAATCTTTCAAGCAACGCCGTGACCTGCGGAATACACTGCTGCAAAGCCGGCGCAAACATTGACCCGAGCGCGCTCGACAACATTTTTGTCTGAGCTTTCAAAGCAGCCTGCGCTCCTGCGAGGGTGTTCGAATATTTCGCAGCATCTCCGGTCTGGAATGCCGTCTCTCGCATGATGCCTTGTGTCGTGGCTATGCGCTTTTCTGCGTCGGTCAGCGTTGCTGCAGTCTTGCCTATCGATGCCGCGTATTCGTCCCATATAACGGACAGGTTTTTTGTAACGCCGGCGTTGTCGACAAGAATGCTGTTTTCGTTTTTGATACCTTCGGCTGCGCTCTTGATGGCTTCGCCCATCGTCATACTGCCCTGACGGTTAAATGCCGCCGAGTCTTTCAGGTTGGTCAGTATGGACTGTGTCTGCTCGTCGGAATACCCTGCCGCCGCGAGGCTCTTATACGCGGTGTAAGCGTCCATCATCGGGATAAGACCGTCTTTGGTATACGATTTAAGCCACGCTTTCGCGGCGTTCAGGTCTTTTCCCTGCGCGGTCAATATGCTCGACAAGCCCATCTGCGCGGCTTCGTTTTCCGCATATGCGTCCGTCAACTTCTTGACCTCGCTTACTACTTCCCGTATGACCGCAACGGCAGCGGTAGTTTTTATGCCTGTAAAAAGCTTTCCGACACCCGCTCCCGCGCGTGTTGCCTGCTGTTCAAGCGACCCCAGCCTCTTGTTCGCCTTATTAATCTTGGCGTTAAAGTCCTTGGTGTTTGCTGTAATCAGCACTTGCAGTTCTTCAACTGTCATTTTTTTCACCTGCCCTGTGCCTTGCGGCGTTTTTTGATTTGGCATAAGCGGACATCCGAGCTTTGATTACCATCCACCCGGTTTGCTGCATGCCGAAAGCTGACGGGAACGCCTTTTCAAGCGTAGGATATTTTTTCGGGTCGTTAAACGCGAAAGAATCAAGCTGCCCGAGATTCCATATCAGCTGTAACTGCCATTTACGCCGCTCATTTTCCGCCTTTTGCCTTGCGGATATAAGGTCCTCAACCTCTCCGGCCGACATGCTCCAGAATTCGTCCGGGGTTATCCCGACCGCAAAAGCGCGAGGTTTGAGATCCGCGACCCACTCGGTCGCCGAGGAGAAGATTACTCTATCTCCTGCTCCTCGTCCTCCCGCACCATGTCCGCTATCTGTTCCGGTGTAAAAAAACCGGACACCTTCATAATGCCGAGGAATGTGTCCACTCTGTCCTTGAGGGTAAAGCCCTCGGCTTCAAGCGCATCGATGAGCTCATATGTCTTGGGGAGCGTCATATTCGCCTGGTATTTCTGCAGCGCGCCCCAGAGGGTCACTGCAAAGACCTTGGTGTATGCCAGCTTGTCAAGAGCTTCAAGCAGGCTGCAGCCTATACGGTCTTCCACTTCGATTTTTGTCGCCGTCGTAAGCTTGAGCTTGTACTCCTTCTCGCCGACGGTCAATCTATAAAAAGGTGCATTACACGCAGTAAGCATAGTTGTTGTCTCCTTATTTTAAATTTTCGGCGGAGTTTCCCCCGCCGATGTGTTCTTTAGCCGCCGGACGAGGTATATTCCTCTATATCCGACGATGGAGTGATTTTTGCAGTAAAGGTCAGCGCCTCTGCGACGCCCTTTCCGGGCATCGAAAGTGACACTCTGCCTGTCCATGTGAAACCGGAACCGTCCGGGAACAGCAGAATAAAGGTCTTATCTGCATCCTTAGCTCCCTTGAGGGTCGCCCAGTTCGTGCCGGTCTTCATCCCCTCATAGCCGAAAGTAAACGCCATATCTCCGGGGTCGGAAAGCCCGGGCTTATACTTTCTCTGCGTGTCCTTCATCGTGGTCACGTCGATTTTGTCCGATTCGCCGAGCATATCGGGAAAATCAAGCAGACCGGGAACTTCAGCTGCCGCTTCTGCGCTCGCGCCCATTTTCAGAATCACGCCTATAGAAGTCTGATAATCTTCAGCCATTTGTACTTACCTCCTTATTAACTGCGGTAAAACCGCTTCGTGTTGTTGTCGTAGACTCCGTTATAAAGCAGGACGGTGCGGTATAACACCGTACCGTCCTCCTGTTCGTCCTCAAGGTGGTTAGGACTGCCGCGAAGCAGACCGAGGCGGAGCATTGCATCGTCAACTTGCCTCTCGACCTCGTTTCTGCCCTCCGGCGTCGCCATCCACACCTGGATCTGCACGGCGATCCGGGAAAAATGATCCGGACGCGAAGAGGATGGCATTTTAACGGAGTTATCCATCTGCTTTATCAAACCGTGCCGTTCAAAACTCTGCGGATATTCCGCAGACCATTTCACACCCGGTACGGCGAGTGAAAGCACATCATAAGTCACCTGTTCGATATCAACCATTTTTCTGACCGCCTTTACGATTTATTTCCTGTTGTATCGCGCGCTTATAGCACTCGAGTATTGCTTCGCGATTGTTTATAAGCGCAGGATAGAGATACGGCTGCGCCTTTTGTCCGCTTATCATTCGCCAGCCGACACCAGGGATTTTGCCGCGCCACTTGTCCGCCTTGTAATGGATCCCGCCCGGGAGCTCATAAGTATATGTGCCGTTACCTTTAGGACCCGTACCGAATTCCACATAGGCGGCGTATTCAACATTGGTCAATACGCTGCCGATATGCTTGCTACCCTCGCGCTTGTAGTCGGTATGCAGCGACGCGCGCAAGTTGCCGTTATCTACTGGACACAACTCTTTTGCGCTGTTGTTGACTATTCGCGCCGCCTCGCGCGTGCCGTTTGAAATAGCGGTATCAGTGCCGCCGAGCTTTGCGAGCTTTTTCGCCAGCTCGCCGAGGCCCTTAACCTCAATGCTCATGGCTCACCGCCTTGCAAAGATACAGCGTGTGGCTGTCGTGCGGCTGGATCTCGGTGATTCGGTAATAAGCGCCACCGTATTTCACATAGTCGCCCTTCTCGACAGCGAACGTATCGGATGTTGAAAAGGTGGCGTCTTTGTTGCACTGCAGCCCCCATTCCTGCGCCTGCATAGCGTCGGTAACGAGTCGGAAGTTGACAGTAAAAGAGCCCGCAGGTGTTTCTGCGGGCTTCACTGTTTCGCTGCCGAGCGTTCCCGTCTGTTTGACGGCTTTATAATGCTCGACTGTTTTGTCCTGGAATACGGCGCGCTGTGCGCGTCTGAAGGCGTCGGGGATCTTCACCAAAAAAGCCTCCTCCACTCGTTGAGCATCGCCTTTTCGCTGTCGCTCAGTTCCGCCGTCGTAGCGAGGTCTGAGTCGCTGTGCTTAAAGCTCACGCTCTGGTCACCGTCCGTTATGCTCGCAACAGTCTGAGCCGCATCGGTAGAGCCCGGCTGCTGCGTGCGGTAACGCTGCGCGGCTATCTCTGCCACAAGCAGATCAAGACCGGGGACAAGCTCACGCCGCTTGGTATATCGCAATACCTTGGACTCGACGCTATCCAGCAGATACCGGGCAGCCGGCAGCGACATTTCCTTACCCAACATCACGCGCATCCGGGCTATGAGGTCGGCCTTGTTCTGCTCCGTCATATTAGCCCACCAGCCTTGCGGTCATGTCGCTGTCAAGGGTCTTGACGCCGTACAGGATATCAAAGCTGACGCGGTCGGTCTTGTGCTTGATGTCGTAATCATATACGACTCTGATAGCAAGACCGTTCCTGCTCGATGCAATAGCCGCATTATTCGCGCCCATAGGCAGCTCAAGCTGACGGGTGACGAGTGCAAGGCCGTTGCGGTGGAACGCGAGGGAGTGGGTCGTTTTGACGAGATACACCTTGACTGCCGCGTCCGAGGCAATAGTGCGGTGGATAGGCTGATCTATCGCGACCTCGGCGACTGCGCCGCTTGCGGCAGTTGCATCGGCGGCAAATCTGTAAAGATAGCCGTCGAGGATAAAGCCGTCGCCCTTTTTAAAGGTGCCGGTCGCCGCAGTGACATCCGAGAGTGCGACCTTGGTCTCGCCGGCGGTGCAGGAGACTTTTGCAGCGGTCGCAGTGCCCGCAGTTGCCGCGAGGGTATCGGGGGCATTCTGCGACATATAGGTGTCAAGACCATAGATAGAGCCGAGCTCTGCTGAGCGCAGGGCGTCGGAATTGCCTGCATATGCGACCTTTGAGAGGTTTTCCGTGGTCAGATAGCGATACTTGTGCGTCGGATTGACGAGAAGTCTGCGCTGCTGTATCGGTACGCCCTTGAGGTCAAATGCCTTGGCAATGTTGGCAATGTCCTTGAGGTCGGCCGCGTTCGCGGTGCCGCTCACGGTGTTGCCGGCGTTTGCGATGCCTTCGGCGATAATATCGCTGTCGATGGCCTGGGATATGGCCTGCACCGCAGGAGATATGATCTGCTCAGAAAATGACTTGATGTCGAGGGTCATTTCCTTGGATGTGACCGGAACGGTGACATCGCGGAAATGGTCGAGGGTCACTTTGACGCTGCCCTCGTTCACGTTCTGGTCTACGGTTTCGCCGACAAAGTTCTTCGCGGAAAACTTCGCGGGCTTGCGGATGGTGATGGTATCACCGACATGTGCGAACTCCTTGGAGTAGTCCTTATGGACAAGGTCGGCAGCGACGAGATTGTTCTCGAGCACCATAAGAGCCTCGTTCGCGACTATCTGAGGAGTCAGGAATTTGTTTGACATTTGTTAAATCCTCCGTTTTTACTGATTTTTGCGCCAATTCACATAATCGGCATAGTTCTCGGGGGCTTCACCCGGTTCGGGGTCTCCGCCTCCGTGGTCGGGGTCTCCGCCCCTCTGTCTGGTTTCGACTTTGTCAAAGAGATAGGCATCGCTTTCTCTGATTGCCTTGAGCTGATCGTCAAAACCCTCGAGCTTGCCGTCTTTGTCGAGCTTCACGCTGCCGGGCGTTATCAAGGCTTTTATCGCTCTTGCATTCTTGCCTTTGGCGGCTGTAATAGCGGCATCGATAGCGGAGTCAAGCTTCATGGCGGCGATATCGCTGTCATACTTAGCCTTAGCCTGCTTGTTTTCGTTCTGCAGCTGTGTAATCGTAGCTTGCAGCCCGGCGGTATCAACCTTTTTGAGCTCTTCAAGCTGACTGTCCCGCTCTGCTATCTGACCTTCAAGGTTCTTGACCTTGTCGGACTCGGCGCGAAAATCTGCTTTTGAAACAAAGTTCTTGCCGATATAGCTCGCTATCTTCTTGTCGATGTCCTCGGTGTGTGCGTCGCCTAAAATGTCTTTAAGCCAGTCCATGTCTGTCCTTTCCCGCGCTCCCTTTTTACTTGGCCAGTCCCAATATTGCGCGACACCATTTTGCTCCGGGTGGCGGATAAATTTGGATATAAAAACAGCGCTTTGCATTTGACTGCAAAACGCTGTAATTATTATGTTGTGATATGACAAAACCGCCTTGCTTTCGCTTGGCGGCTTGTTATTTATTATTGATTCTCTTCATCAAGAGTATCTTTTCCGAAAGCTTTTATATAGCTCTCGGTGAGGTCTTTTATGATAATCGGGGCTTCTTCTTCGTCCAGTATTCCGTCGAGGCGACCTTTGAGCAAATCTTCATAGTAGAGATAGAGCTCGTCGCTCATAGCTTCGCTGAGATCGTTGTTGTCCACTTCCCACTTTATCAGCGGAAGCACCGCGTTAAGACGTTCGGCTTCTTCAAGGATATCCTGATCGAATTCTGTGAGATATGAGTTTTCGAGCAAATCTCCCGTTTTCGGCTGTATACCCGTGCTTAAACGGTCTTCGAGAATTTCTGTTGCTCCCTGATAATCAAGCTCGTACTTCATCTTTTTCTCATCCTTTCTTTCCAAACATTGCCTTCGACCCTTTTGTTTGAGATAACATTCACTTCAACATCCGGGTATAGTTCTTTAAATTGCTGCATTACCCCTTTGCAACTATCGCACATTCCACGTTCGGAAAGCATACATATCTTTTTAAAAGGGTTTGTTTCATACAAATCGGCAAAGAACTCGAAGAGCTTCGCCTCAGTGTCATTGTAGGTTTCTTTCCTCATCGTTCCATCCATTTTGGGAACATCAATGTATTTAAAACGTCGAGCCTCTTTAAGTAAAACTAATTTTCCAGTTCCTTTGTACCCACCGATACTTGCTTTTCCGGATATGGCACTATGTGCATAGTACATATTGTCAAAATCATCATCGATATATGCACCGGCAACGTTTCCGCTTCTTTTGTATTTGCTCGTGAACTGGAGTCTTTTTTCATAAATAACCTTTTTATCAAACCGTAAGATTTCATCAGTAGATAAATTGCCTGAATCTATCTTGTATTGATTCACCAAGCGGTATTGCCTCTTGAGCGTCTTCCACTTCTCAGGATCATTATACTTTATTTTTAAGAATTCATCAAGAGAATCCGGCACGTTTTCTTTTAAGACTGCCGAATACCGTTCGAACTGATCTCTATTGTAGGAGGACACTTGTGTCAAAGTCTTGGGCGGATAATATTTAAGCTTCCCGGTAAGAGGATTTATATTATCCGCAAGCCACTCTTCATATGTCGTTTCTGCCGGAATAAGCACCGTTTTCCCGGTCTCGGGATCCAATGCCCTGCGTTTGAGTTCGGCTCGGTTTTGTCCCTCTATGACTGCCGTTGTAGTGCAGCGGTCGTTCGGATGGAGCGGCGGATAGTTTATGCCCTCCTTCGCTTCGGAGACCGGAAAAGTCTTGCCGTCTAAAGTGCCGCAGACATCGCAGGTGCGCCCGTCAAGGGTGGCGAGAAATCTGTATTCCGTTATGCCTTCCTCTTCGTATGCCGCTTTTTCGGCGGCGTTATGCACACGGTTCGTCTCGGTGCGTATCAGCCGCATCGAGCTGTACATTCCGGACTGCATAGCGTCGGCGAGCTGGCGCGCCATTACCTGCGGACCCGCTCCCGTCATAATTCCACGCGCCACAATACCGTATGCGCTGTTGGCAAGCGCGGATGTGTTCTGCCAGATACGGTCGGAAAAATTCGCGCCTTTCCATTGGTCATTTACTATGGCGTTTACGGCGCCCTTCGGCAGAGCTGAGAACTCAAAGCCTAATCCCGTGCCGATCTGCGTGTCGTATATGCTGCGATAGTATGTATCCCCGCTCACGTCTTCAAGCAGCCGCTTGAGCTCCCGCTTCTCACGGTCGGCAAGCAATGCCGTTTCCGTCTCGATATTGGCTTTTAAAGCCTCGAGGCGGTTTATTCTCGCGGCGTATGCCGGCGCATTGAGACGGGCAAGTGCTTTTCTCTTTATGACCGGGTCTTTTATGTTATTGAGCTCTTTGCGCAGTGCTTCCAGTTCTGCTTCTGCTTCTTTGGTATTCAGCATCCGCCGAGCCTCTTCCGGCGTCAATTCACCGTTTGCCGCATAACGCGAAAATATCCGATTTATGCGGGCGTCGAGGTCTTTCTGCGCCTTGGCGTATAACTTGACTGTTTTTGTCTTTATAGCCCGCGTCGAGGCACGTCGGGCATATTCCTCGCGCTGCAGTGCCCGCTCCTCCCAATAGAGATCAGAGCGCATTATTCATCATCCTTTTCGGAATCGTCCTTGTCGTCATCGTCGCCGATAAACATCTTTGCGTTTTCCTCGCGTTGCTTCTGCAGCTCTTCATACGCCTGCGCGACATCGTCAACAAACGGGTGCTTCGCTAAAAGCATCTTATCAGGCACAAGCCCCTGCGACTTCTGGATTATATCCACCGTCTCCGCGTCATTGACTATCATCGACTTGTGGACATCGTATTTGATAAGCGTATAGTCATAGTCGGTGCCGTTCTTCAGGTTGATATCCTGTGTAATAAACCATGACAGCTCTTTCAGCATGACCTTTAACTTCGAGACAAGCGGGTCAGCCTTGAGGTCAAGCAGGGTATAGCGGAATTTCAGACTGACACCCGACGGCGCGCTGCCGAGCTTTTCATCGTTCATATCAATGCCGCGTCCGATATGGTATATGTCCCGGCGCAGCATATCGAGCCAGGCGAGGCGCTCGGTGACATTAAGTGTAACCTGCTCCGCGCTTATCTTGCCGGACGGATCGCTTATTGACACTGCCTTGTTTATCTGCAGCTTCTGCTGTATCGCTTTTGCAGTCTCTCCGCCGTATCCCTGTATCATCCAGTATAGCTCGACGAGATCTATCTGATTATTCGTCGACGCAGAAGATATCAGGTTATATGCATCAAGTAGCCCTTTGATTCGCGAAAGGTCGGTCTGATGCGCAGAGTTGTTATAAAGCGGAACAAACGGGATTCTCCCCCAAGACCGCGCTTCAACCGAAACGCGCTCGTCGTTGATTATCTGCTCGTTGTACCAGTGTGGGCTGTTGCTTTCGAGCACGAACTCTCCGGCATCGTTTTCGACATAGCGTTTTACCCCTGTCGCAGTCCACCACTCTACCCGCTCCCGCTCCGTCTCTGTGCCGTTTTGCACGACGGTTATTTTATAATGGCGGAAAAAGTCGGTAATCACCTGCTGATAGCTCATATCGCGGCAGGCAATACATTCCGTCGTCGGGATAACAACAAAACAAAGCTTGCCGGCTGCCGAGTAATAGACATGCAGCCATCCGACGATACAATTTGACGCATTTGTCGCGAGGTCAGGGAGCATGTCCACAAAAGCCTCGTCGGAGGTCACTGCGGTGACAGCGTCCTCAAAAGCTTTCAGACTTTCATCTGCACCGCCCGCTCCGTCATTTGCGCCCTCGACAGAGACGGAAAGCGGCTTGCCGAGGATGTACGCGACCTTCTGGTCGACCATCAGCGCATGGAAATTATGCACATTGTGGTGATTCGAATTGTTTTCGTTGATTATCTTAACGCCGCCGCGCTTTATGCCCGCCGGGCTGTTTTCGTCTTCTTCGTAGACAACCGTCTCGCGAAAATCTTTCTGCAGAATGTCCTGCATACCGCGATAATATCGGAGTCCCTCGCATGCCGCCAGATAATCCGGGTCTTCCCGCGCATTTTTAAGCACGGTTTTGATAATCTCATCGTCCGTAGCCGTATGGTGATACGCGAGCTTTTCTCTTATCAAGTCCATATTGTTAATCATTAAGTTACCCTCACATTCTGCTGGTCGTTCTCAGTGGCGTAGCGCGTGGCGTCAATCGTGTGGTTGTCCCTATCGGGATAGTTCGCTTTATAGTTGCCATCCTTGTCCCGCTCGAGCTCATACGATGAAAATTCCCGCGCCGCGTTTGGACAGCGGGCGGGATCTATTATTATTTCGTCAAGGTCGCGCAGCCATTCTATGCCGTGCTTCACGCTATCCGGACCCTTGCGTGCGCCTCTGACTCTCAGGCCGTATTCATACATATCCGCTATAGACTTCGGTTCGGCGGAGTCTGCGATAATTTCGCCGGCAACTCCACGAGATTTTATACGGTCGGCGGCCAGTCTGTTGCTCATGCCCGCCGCGTATATCTCGTCGTATATGTACAGCCGCCTGCGCGGCTTGTCATAGTTGCATGATATAAAAACAAACGGGTCAACCGCATAGCCCCAGTCTATGCCGCGCCTGATACGGTCAAACCGCGCAATCTCTTCATTGCTGATGGGTCGGATAATAATGTTCCGGAATACCTCGCCGCCCGTGCCGGTGACTTCCCCGAGGAACTCGTGCCTATATCGCTCCGGCGAGTGTTGCTTCAGGTGCTCCGCCTCCAACAGCAGCGGTGCGCCTATCCAGTCCTGCGGCACAGTCAAATATGTGCTGTGATGTACCAGGCGGTCGGCGCGCTCGACGCGCACCTCATCATTCACCCATGCCCTCAGCGATTCGGGGGGATTGTATGAATAAAAAACATCGAATTTACTGCCGCCGCGCATGACCGACTGCAGCACGTTATCGGTTTCCCGCATCCCGGAAAACTGATTCCATTCCTCGAACCAAATATAACGAAAATAGCCGAACGGGATTTTTATGGACTTGACTTTCATCGGATCGTCAAGACCGCGAAACATAATCGTTTGCCCGCTCGGCAGATATGTGATTTTCATCGGGCTGACCGTCGCTTTAAAATACTGCGACACGCCCAGTTTATCAATAGCCCACAGCATTTGTGCAAAAACGCTGTCCCGCAGCGTGTCTGCGATTTTGCGGAACACGATCGCGTGCGCGTCAGGGTTTTTAATGATGCCGCAGACAATCTCAAGCGATATATAGCTACTCTTCGTGCTTCCGCGTCCGCCTTTAAGCACATAATGCGTATGCTGCCTGGCACACACATCGCGATGCACTTCATAAAACGACGGCGCGATTATGTCAGTAAGCCTGACGGCCATGTTAGCCGCCCCCTATATCGTCGATAATCTGCGGCGCGTTGACGGAGACTTCAATTCCATCCTTAAACAGGCTGAAACGCTTGCCAAGCAGCTCCGCAGCCTTCAGGCGCTCCTTTTCGTCCGGCGGCTTATCCAGCACCTTTGCCGCACTGCAGCCGTCGCCTTGACCTTCCACAACCACGACGCTCGCCGTGCTGTCTCCGCGCATCACGGCGGTGAGGTACTCCATGACCTCCTGCGCGTCGGCTATCTTTTTCGAGCTCAGCTCTTCGAGTTTTGCTTCGATGTAGGCTTTAACATTAGCATTTGTTAGCAGCCTTGACGCATTGGCTCTCGCAGCATCATCCGATTTTATCCGTGGATAAGCAGCCTTGTATGCTCTTGTCGCGTTGCAGTCGACGATATACTCATCTGCAAACCGCTTTTGCTTGTCGGTCATGGGTTCACCTCCGTTCTTGTCGTAAATCAAAGACCCCGCTATTTATGACGCCGCGGGGCAGGCGTGGTGAAAGGGGACATAAAAATGAAGAATAGAATATCGGTAACATTCTTCATCCTAATGCTAACAGAAATGAATTCCTCATTGTCCTCAACTTTGCCGAATATAGCGATAACAAATATTGCTACAATTCTTAGCGGTGTTATTACCGCCAGTCTTTGCCGCCACATCTTCCCACGTCAGTCCCTCGATAAAGCGCAGCGTGAATATCTGCCGGGTCAGGCTGTCGGGAATGTCCGATATGTAGCGCTCAAGTCGGCTGCGCTCATATATGCGCTGCTCGATTTTAGCCTGGATTATAGCTTCGAGATCCGTTATCTCCGCTATGCAGCGTTCAAGCGCAGGCTCAGGGTTCGGGCTATGCGGCATACCGTCGTAGTTCGGCGACCTCGGACAGAGCAAATTCGCCCGCAGTTCCGCAAGCCTCTCACGGTCAAGTTCTATCTCTTTATCAAGGTAGTACAGCTGCGACAACTCTTTAAGCGTCATTTGACAGCCTCCTCTCGGGTCTTATCGTGCTTTTCAATCTCCGGCTTCAGACAATGCCAAAACGGGCACAGAGGCTTTTCTCCGCCGGTCTGGACGAGAAACACACAATGCTCATTCGGACACATCTCAGGCACTGATGTCACCGCCCCTCATGATATCCACCGTGCATAAAGCTCGCCAATCTTTCCGGCACATCTGCAAATTCGTCCCCATCGACACCCGCAAACACTACCGTTCCGACGAAGCTATGACCGCCTATATCGAGATTGTACGGCAGGTTCCAAAGTATGCCTTCCTCGTTGCAAATAATCACAAGACCTGATGCGAGTGTCACTGTCTCGATGTATCCGCCGACGATGCTCTGTAAAGTGCCGAGGTCGTTTGCTACAGTCTTTATCTCCGGCGCTTTTCCCGGTTCTTTGATGATGACCTTTATTTTTTCTGCCATGATTTGTCTCACCTTTCTGCTTTGACTTTCTGTATTCGCGCTTTAAGTACGCGCATGACTGTATCGTGTGTGGCTGCCCGGTCTCTGATGGCTGCCATAACATCCTCATCGACTCCGCCCTGCACGACGAGATAATGGACATACACCTTGTCATACGGTGAACCCTGACGCCACAGGCGGCATTTACCCTGATCGTTCAGTTCGAAGCTCCAATTCGGCGTAAACCACACGATATGCCTACCGCCCGCCTGAAGATTAAGCCCGTATGCGCAGCTGCTCGGATGTACAAGAAGCACATCAATTCCGCCGGCATTCCATTCGTCTTCATCTTCCGTACCACGGTATACCCGCACTCGCAGTTTGGTCTTCTCAAGTGCAGCGAGTATGCGGTCGCGGTCGTGTTGGTAGCCGTAGAATGTGATGCACGGTTCGCCGTTCAGGCTCTCAATCAATTCGAGATATGCCTCCAACTTCGCGTCGTGAATATGTACCACCCGGCGGTCATCGTCATACATAGCACCGGCGCAGAACTGCTGCAGCTTTCCTGTCAGCACAGCCGCCGTGTTCGCTGTTATAACATCCTCGTTGATTTCCAGCAGCAGGTTCTTCTCAAAATCGCGGTACGCCTTTTGAGCTTTTGCATCAAGCACCACCGGAATCTCGTGGCTTATGCATTCCGGCAATTCGAGATAGTCCTCCGCCTTCATGCTGACGCAAATATCGCTTATAGCGGACAAAACTGCTGTTTCCGCGTCGCTCTTGGGCTTGTAGTCCGTAAAGTGCCCGCCGTGCGTGTTGGCGTCGAAGTATCGTGTCCTGAACTGCGTGATGTTTTTACCCAGCCGCGCGCCCTGGTCAAGTAACCAGACCTGCGCCCACAGATCCATTAGGCTGCGTGATGACGGCGTGCCGGTAAGGAGTACCGTCTTTTTGAAAAATCTGCGCACAAGCTTTAAAGCCTTGAATCTTTTGCTGCTGCCGTTTTTGAAGCTCGTACTCTCATCAAGCACCACCATGTCAAACGGCCAATCCTGCTTGTAATAATCAACCAGCCAGGCTGTATTCTCCCTGTTGATAACATACACGTCGGCAGGCGTGTTCAGCGCACGGATGCGCTTCGCGCTGGATCCAAGGACAGGAACTACGCGCAGATGCTGCAGGTGATCCCACTTCGCCGCTTCCTTGCTCCACGTGCCCTCCGCAACCTTTTTCGGTGCGATTACAAGCGCTTTGCAAATGCTCCAACGATAGTACTTCAGGATGTTGATTGCAGACAGTGTTATGGAAGTTTTGCCGAGTCCGGGGCGCAGGAATAAACCGACAGCCTCATCATTCACTATGCGCTCGATGCAGTATGCCTGGTAGTTATGCGGCTTATATTCCACCTGCCTGCACCTCTCTTACGAAATCGTCGGCTGCCTCCCTCGTGTCAATCAGCCGCACCGGAAAGCCGAGAGTGCTCAGCTCCTGATGCACATGCTCCTGCAGCTTTCGTGTCTTTTTGCCGGGGGCTTTAAGCTCCACAAAATAAATCTTTCCGCCCGGGAGAAGCACAATCCTATCCGGCATACCATTTTGGCCGGGGCTTGTGAACTTCAGCGGCCAACCGCTCAACCGCGTTTTTACCGCCTTGCAGAAGTACTGTTCTATTTCTTTCTCAAGCATTGTTTCCCTCCTCCGGCAGATACCAAAACCAATTTGTCTCACTATCCTCATTTATGAGATGGAAGGTTTTCACACCTAATTTAACTCGAGCTTCTTTGAGCTCGCGCTTACTGTACCCGAGCTCCTTTGCTTTTGCGCGTATCGTGTCGCAAAGCACCGGATCTGAACTCGAGTCAAGCTCATTTTTCAACCATTCAGAACAAGTCATTTTTAAGCTCCTTTCGCGCGTCGCGTGTACATGTACACGTAACATGTACACATCAGGCGGATTAGAGAGTTTTTTTACTCTCTAACCCTCTAATTTACTAATCTTTAGTAATAAATGTTACAATGTTACAATTATCTAAGAATCTTTAATTTTCAACGGTTTCGGTTGTAACACTCGATGTAACAATGTAACAAAAGCCTGCTTTTTCAAAAATTTTGTTACATGTAACATTTTCTTCAAAAAATGCCTAAAAATCATATGTTACACCGTTTGTTACGCGCAATTGTTACGGCGATTTTTTAGTGAATCCACGCTGTACACCGTAGCACCCAAATCGTAAAACCCTTTCATTTTTTCGCCATTCCGGAGTGGCTGCTATTATGGCGTTTATTTCTCGGGTATCAGAATTTTTCATTTCTTTGATACTTCCGCCGAATGCCTCGCACCACACTTCAAGTGCGCACACACGGTCTCGCGGCACAAGATGCAAATTTTCTTTTCCCGAGATAGAATCGTCAAAGAACATCCGCCTCCGCTCGACCGGCCATGACTGCCAGTCCTCCGGCACTTTGCGTTCGAGGAACTCACGGATAATACCCTCTCGGCTCGATGTCTCGCGGTGTTCTTCCTGCTTGGCTTTTGCGGCCTCTTCTATCGCTCCTGACAGATACAGCGGTTCTCCCGCCTGCCATCGCACAAGAGCCTCAGCCCATATCTGGTCTCGCTCGTTGTCGAGATCTTTCCAAACATTCTTCCGATGCGGCTGTTCTCCGGTGTCTATCGGCCAGAACCTACGGTTGCCGGTGGTATCTTGCAGGAAATCAGGGCTGTTTGTTGTGCCGAAAAAAACACAGCTGCGGGGCAATTCTTTTACATTGCGACCGTATGCCGCCCGAAACCTGTCTGCCCGGAGACTCAAAAACTGCTTGATACGGCTGACATCCGTGCGGCGGAAAGCGTCGAGCTCCGAGACTTCAACGAGCCATACGCCTTGCAACAGCTCCGACGCCTCTTTTCCCTCAAAGGTTCGGATGCTGTCATTGAACCAACCGAGGCTCATTTTATCGAGCAGCGTGCTCTTTCCTATGCCCTGCGGTCCGGTCAGGATCACCATGCTGTCATACTTACACCCGGGAGTCATCGCTCGGGCAACGGCAGCTGTAAATGCCTTGCGGGTTACGGCGCGATTGTATGCTGTGTCCTTCGCGCCGAGGTAGTCAACCATAAGCGTATCGAGCCGCAGCGTACCGTCCCACTTGCCAATCAGGGCGCGCAGATAGTCCTTTACATCGTTGAACGAGTGTGAATTTGAATGCAATGAAAGAGCCCCGTCTATCTTTCCGTTGCCTGTTATCTTGTAAACCTTTTCAAGGTACCAGTACAGCCCTGCGTTGTCGTTGTCATCCCACAGTCTGCGCTTGTCGCGCTTATCCCACGGAAGCGCCCCGAGCACTTCTCCGCGCCCGGCGAACTCGTTGAGCGCAAACTTTCCGACAAGCTGAGGGTCGTGTTCGAGCACTATACGCACATTATCTATCGTGCCCTTTATGGCACCTGTCTGTACATTCTTCTCGAGCAGCGTCATCCAGTCAACAGCGTCGTCTTCTTTGTCCGCCGCAACGCCCTCGAAGTCTTTGACTGCGCTCTCATATCGCTCACGATCCATAAGCGTCGCAACGGCTTTCAGGCCGCAGGCATATTTGCACATCTCGAGATATGAGGGCAGACGGTTAGTCGGTGTCCCTGGCTGTGCTCCCTCGTCCATCTCCGCGTACTTGTGCAGGCGGACGAGGTCGAAGGCGTTGACGAGGCGACCGCCGCAGGGGTCGGTTGCGTGATGACTGTATAAAAACTTGCCGTTATCATACAACACTGCGCCTCCGGTCGTAGAGCCTCCGAGATATGTATATCGTCCGGGAATACTGTCAACGGGCTCATATATCCCGGGAATGAGCTCATCCATCGCACGCGGGATATCATAAACGCGGCAAAAAGCACCCACAGTGCCGTGTTTATCCTCGGGGGCACCCTGCTTGACTGCTAACTTCGTGAAAGCCTGCTGCCCCGGCAGAGCCGGCCACAGAGACACATCGTGCCAGTCCGAATATTGGGCAAGCACGCCGTCGGCAGACGCAAACGGCTTGTCCCCCACGAGATAGACATATTCGCTGTCCGCGCAGCAGCTCGGCCAATACATCAGCCGGCTCGGCTCAAAAGTCGTTGGATCTGTGAATTCAAGTCCGATAAGCTCCGCCATCTTGCGAGCTATCGGCTCATATTCATCCGCAGTCACTGTGCGGTCTAAAGGCAACAGCACTCTGAGTCTCGGTGCCGCCGGCTGATGCTTGCGCGTACTGTACACGCAATAGCCGCAGCCGAGTGCATCCACACGACGCAGCACGTCATCCTTATGCCCCGCGGGTATGCTGTCGAGGTCAAGCGTGACAACATCCCTGCCCTGAACATTATTTGCTTTGCGGCGGTTGCCGAGCAGCGTACCGCCGACAAAGCCTCCGACATCTTTCAGGTCATCCTGCTGCGCCTTCTTGAGGTTCATATACTCTGCAAGGCTTTCTGTGCCTCGTGCCGGCACTTTTAGCTTCTCCCACAGTTCCGATACAAGCAGGGTCTGCGGATTCCACACGGTGGCGCGCCTGCTTGCACCGTAAGATATGGTTATTTTTCGGTCATGTTGCATATCGTTTTCTCCTCGACCGTTAATCTTTTTTGAAGAATCCCCCGACCCAGCCGTCAGCGTTGAGCGGTAAGCCTGGTGCCCACGGTATCGGTCGGCTCATTATATTTACGACATCGTCAAGCGTTGCAGTGTCCGCACGGCAGTCTATAACAACCTCGTCGTGGATGTGAAATACGACCGGCAAGCCCTCTTTCTCAAGGTTTTCAATAGCCTGCGCCAGGCAATCGCGCGCAACAGCTTGAACGCAATTCTCAACAAGCTTCCCGCCGTAGGTCTCGATGCGTTTCCACTTCTTTGTGGTCTGATCCATGCCCATATATGAAATGGACGGTCCGCCCCACTTGTTTTCTCCAATCTGCGGCGAGTTATAATACAGCTTTCGCCCGCTCGGAAGCAGAACAGTCAGATACTCGACCTCGTGCGCAGCATCATATTCACAAGACACAAGCAGCCTTCCGACGCCGACGCTGTATCCGGTACTTATTGCCTCCACCGCGGCGGAATTCATCTTGTACCAAAGGTCACATATGCGCTTGTTTGTGTCGCGCCAGCGCTGCACTATATCGGGCAAATCATCTTCGGGTATACCCATATCGAGAGCGCCCATATTTATCAACGCACCCGCTCCGCCCTGATATCCAAGAGCGAGCTCCGCAACCTTGCCCTTTTGCCGCAGGGCGTACTCCGGATTGCCCTTTTTTATTCTTTCAATCGGTACGCCGAACATCTGTGAAGCTGACGCTTCGTAAATTTTGCCGTGGGTCTTAAAAACCTCGAGCCGCCACTGTTCCCCCGCCAGCCACGATATTACGCGCGCCTCTATTGCAGAGAAATCTGCATCGATGAGGACATTACCGTCCGACGCAACAAATGCAGTGCGTATCAGCTGTGACAGCGTATCCGGCACACTGCCGTAAATCAGTCTCAAATTGTCAAGTTTGCGCTGCTTTACGAGATTTCTCGCGAGTTCAAGCGGCTGCGTGTATGTTCTCGGCAGGTTCTGAACCTGTACCAGGCGCCCTGCCCATCTGCCCGTTCGGTTGGCGCCGTAGAATTGCAGCAGCCCCCGAACGCGCCCGTCAGGGCATACAGCCTGCTCTATCGCATCATACTTTTTCGTGCTCGTCTTACCGAGCTCCTGCCTTATCTCAAGCATACGCTGCACCTCCGGAATATCCGGTGCTTGCGCTATCATCTTTGCAACGGTATCTTTCCGCAGATCTGTAACCTCTTCCCCGGTCTCCTGCTCAAGCCAAGCGGAGAGCTGCTGCACGCTGTTCGGATTACTCAGACCGGATATTCGAACTGCCTCTTGTGTCAGCCGTTCGCGCACGGTTGCTCCGATTTCGAGCGCCCCGTTCACCATTTCCATGTCCACAGCTACGCCTCGGGCGTTGATGAGAAGATCTGTCTCCCACTGCCTCTGCAGCCAGTCCGGCACGGTAATCAGAGAAAGACGCCGTTCAATTTCCATTTCGGTCGTCACATCCTGGGCGTTATATTCTTTAAACAGCTCCCATCGCGCCGGGTCATGGTTCGGCAGATTTCTGCGCCTGCCGCCGTTGCTCTTCGTCGGCGTGCAGGGCACGCAAAAATACCGTATCAATGCTTTGCCGGTGCTGAGTTTACGCTTATCCTCCGGCAAACCCAGAGCGCGCCCCGTGGCATCAAGTCCTGCGGGGTATCCCGCATAAAGTCCGTGAAACATAGTGCAGCGCCACTGTTCCGGAGGCAGCTGCCTCCCCATAAACTTGGAGAGGCAGCCCCATTCGAACGCTGCGTTGTATGCGTGCTTCAGACACTGAGGATCGCACAGCGCATCCAATACCCAGTCGGGCAAAAGCTCGCCCTGTGCTATGTCACAGCACACGGACGGAGCGCCGTTGAGAGAATAGGCGAAAAGCAGGATCTCGAAATCCGGGCTCGCTATATATTTTTGAGCACCGGCTTTAGCTATCGGCACACTTGAGAATGTCTCGAGGTCGATACTTAAATGATCCATTTCTTTTTCTATCTCCTTACATAGGCTGTCCGGTTATCGGGTTTATTTTAGGTACAAATGCATTGGTTGCGGGCTGTGCTATGGCAAAGCTCTGACCGAGACCCTCAAAGTCTGCGGCGGCGGAGGCACCTCCCCCGAGGGGCTCTCCGTCACGAGTCTTGAGCACATTGCCAAGACCGCATCCGACACCCTTGCTTCCTGCGCTGTCATACGGGAAGAAATTTACGGTTACACGAGCGTACATTCCGCTGTAAATATCCGACGGCGCAAGCTCGCAGTTGATGTTATCGATACCGACAACCTGCGGCTTGTTCTTGGTTGATGCCGTGATAACAAAGTAGCCTTTGCACTCATCGCCATAGGGCAGCCCGGATTCACGCAGCCCGTCGCCGTCGTGGAGCAGTGTCTTGGGTGCCGGATGCGCTCCACCCCATTTGCTGCTTACACCGTCATCATACGCTGCCTGCATTGATGCCTGAATGTCTGCGATGGTCGCGGTGTCCGTCTTAGGAATCAGCAGAGTTACACTGTATTTCGGGTCTCCGCCCTGCTTGGCAGCGCGTGCTGTAATGAGGTTGCAGTAAGAGAGTCTGACCTCGCCTGTAAGTACTTTTGTTTTGATGTTCTGATACATGAATATATCCTCCTGTAAATTTAGTCATTGATTTGATAGCCGTTATCACGGAACTTCTCATTGAAGATTTCGCACACGGACTCAATCTTTTTGAGCTTAGCCAGGCACTTTTTCACTCGCTCTGCAAGCCGCTTATTCGAAAGTTCCTGTTTTCTGATAATCTTCTTGTCTGTTGTCACAGCACCATTTTCCCATCCCGGTGCTTGGTATAAGTCGGAATAGTTTTTCTTGGCCGCGGCGACATCTTTTCGGCAATCTTCGCGGCGCTCACGTAAGTGTTCGTTCATGCGTATTATCGCGCCGGCATTTTCTCGGGACCACTTCTGCGCCAGCGCAAACAGGCTTTTGATTTTTGAGTTCGGTGCATTCTCGAAGAACGCCGGATAAATAACGACGACACCGTTACTGTGGTGTACAGAGAAGTTCTTCGCATTATCCATTTTCAACACCCGCAAAGTCTGCCGCTGCCGAGCTGTATGGTTCGCGCTTATCCGACTCCGGCGCGAGTGTAGGCTTTCCGAGCGGTTTGACAACAAAACTGCCGAGCTTGTCGGCAAACTCTGCCTTGCCCATGAGCTTCTCAAGCTCCGTAAGAGTCTTTGGCTTGCGGTCATATACAAGGGATTCATCATAACCGGCAGCAATTGCCGCAGCGAGCGCGGCGTCCTGGTCGCTGAATGTTCTTACGCTTCTTCCGGCAACGGCTTTCCATCCGGGAATGGACTCACCGCGGATAAGAGCCGAGAGAGCGTAATCTTCGAGATCTTTGTACCATTTCACGAGGTTCGCGCCACGAGCAAGGCAGTCCCCGATTTCTGCGTCCGTCAAAGTGTGTATATCGTGCTGTTTGAATTCTTCCAGTGCGAGGTTCTGCTCCGCTCTGGCTCGGCACGTCGCACGGGCTCGGCAGAAACGGCACCACTCGCCGGCGCAAAACCTGCCCTCGCCGGAGAATGCCTCCTGCGCTATCGGCTTGATGCTTTCGCCCCATGCGCGCAGTTCCTCCACAGTTATTGTTTCGGTGCTGACCTCTGATTGGATTCTCGGCTGGTCAATGGTCATGCTGACAAACTTGATCGTGTCTCCGAACACCGGCGCGTATCGTTTCAGCGCACCGAGCGCATAAAGCCTCATCTGCGGGTTATTTTCTGCCGAGACCGGAACACCCTGACCGTGTTTATAGTCCACAATGCTCAGTGTGTCTCCGCCTATCATGATACAGTCACAGGTGCCGTACCCCTCCGGCACATAGTCGCCGAAGTCAACGCGCACCTCTGCCGCCACATTCGGACGGGTGCAGTACTGCATGGCTCTTTCGGACAAATGCTCTATGTACAAATCAGAGGTTTTGTCCATCTCGTCGTTATAGAGCGGCACTGCCTTGAGTTTGTTGAGCTTCGCCGTGAAAGCCCGCGGCTTAATCTGCATGGTGAAATGCTTAATCACTTTGAGCTCGCATATTGCGTGCGCAAGTCTACCCTCTTCGGCATAGTGCGAGTTTGTTTCGGGGAACTGCGCTTCAAGCCTCGGTGCAGCGGTGCAGTGCAGCCACCGCGCAGCGGATGAAGCTGACAGCAGTGCATGTGTCTCAGGTGGCATATTTCTCAACTCCCTTCATATCTGCGCGCCGAGAGCACGCAACTTGCCGGCCACAGTGCCATATGTCTCGGGCTTAAGGTCCGTGATGGCGTTGACGCCGAAGTCAGCAAGCAGCTGCAGGAGCTCCGGCATCTTACCGGCGTCAACGAGCGTTGTTCCGGCATTCGCGAGCATCTCCACGGTGTACTGCGGCGCAGAGGTCGGTACCGTTGATGCCATGGGGTTAACCGAGGGCGTGACAGTCTGAGCAGGCGCAGGGTCGGCCGGAAGCGGCGTTACCTGCACTGCCGGTGCCTTGGGCGCCTCGATTACCGTTTCCGGGCGTTTGCTGCCTCCGCCAATAGCGGTCGCGAGCTTTTCAAGCACTGCGACGAGTTCCGTTGTCGGGGCGATAGTTACTTTCATTTCTAACATTTTCAAAATCCTCCTTAAGGTTATATGTTGTGCAGTCGCATCTCTCTCCGGGGTCAAGATTGGCTCCGCAAAGAGGGCAAGTGTGATAGTAAGGCATATTGACAAACCTCCTCGGGTTGTGCTATTTTAGTAGTGTGTTATTTCGCACAGCCGTCTTCGCTGCCCACTCAGCGTTGGCGGCTTTTATAATATGCGCAGCCGTCTTCCGTCGGCGGTGATTCGCGAAAAATCCCGGTCTCGTGGGTGTACATACATGCCGTGCCGTCCCAGTCGCCGCACGGCGCTGCCATGCGTCTGCGCCAGTCACAGCTGTTGCAGACCGCCATTTTGCGCCACGGGTCTCGTCCGCGCTTCGGTGGCGGTGTTGGTGCTGACACGATTACTTGCTGCCGCCGATGGTCGGTCAAGCCGGCGAGATAATCAATTGACACATCAAAATACTGCGCTATGTTCACCGCCATCGGCAGCGACGGACAGCTCTTGCCGTGCATATACGCCGATACCATGTTAGGCGCGGTGCCGAGTGTCGCGGCAAGGTCTTTCTGCGTGACTTTCGGCACGCTTTCGCGCATCAGGTCTTTTAGCCTGGCAGCAAGGATCTGCACATCGAACGGGCTTTTAGTCGTCTGGTTTCCCATTGCATTTTGTCTCCTTTCTGTTTAAAATTTTTGCTTTGAGGTCGTCCTCGAATGCTATGAGCTTGTCCTCACGGCAAAAGCCATAGATGATAAGTACGACGGCGACAATTTCAAAGACTGTTTGAATTGCAAATTTTAAAGCCATAGTTATATCTCCCTCTCTTTCAGCTCACCGCACTTATCCACTCGGTGGAACTGATTCGCAAAACCGAGAATAGAATTGCGCATTTTGACATAGTCTGCGTCATCGCACTGCATTGAGCACAGATGATACGCAAGCTGACAAGCAAGCCTCTTATTGGCTTTGAGATGCAGGCTGCCGTACCAAAGCGGATAACAAGAATAATCGAGGTTTGCGCTCCTGAGGTCTGCGTCGTTGAGGTTTGCGCCCTTGAGGTTTGCGTCGCTGAGGTTTGCGTTGCTGAGGTTTGCGCCCCTGAGGTCTGCGTCGTTGAGGTTTGCGCCCCTGAGGCCTGCGCTCCTGAGGTCTGCGCCCCTGAGGTCTGCGTCGCTGAGGTCTGCGTCGCTGAGGTTTGCGTTGCTGAGGTCTGCGCCCCTGAGGTTTGCGTTGCTGAGGTCTGCGCCCCTGAGGTCATAATCTAAGATTGCTTTTTTACAGCCATCTTTTAAAAGTTTCAGCACTTCCGCGCGGTCAAACTGCTTTTGATGACCTATAACCTCAAACTTTTTCGGATTTACTGTAAATATGCCGGTATCACCATCGTCGTGGTCTAATACTCGCACCACTATGCTTCCATCGCGTACGTCAGTAACTACGCCTCGCGTCATTTTTGTATTTGTAATACCGTAGTCATTTGTTATGCCTTTCACGAAGTCGCCTATTTTAATATTCATAAATTAAATCTCCTTTCTATTAGGCGAAAAACCTGTGCGCGCCTATCGTGCATATGTATGTCTGCGATTCGTGCCACTCGCTGTATACCAGCTCGGGCGCATAAAAATAAAGAATGTCTGCGTCTGTCACCGTCTCGCCGGCATCAAAGACCGCGGCGACGGCTTCCCTCGTCTCTGCGTTCGGTTCTACCCGGCGGTCGGTGTAACCATACTCCGCAACTATCTCCACGGGGCGTTTGCCGGTCTTTTCACACGCATTTAAAATGCACTGTGAGACCGCCATTTTGCCATCAAACGGCTCGATTCCCGATTCAGCCATAACAACCTCGCATATAAGCTCTCGCTCGTCTGCGGTCAACCGGTAGCGTGCTGTGGGTATCTGCGCCGATACCGTCAGCTCGGGCGCAATAATCGGTTCTGTCTCCGGTATCGTGATTTCTTCAGGAACCGCTGCCGCCGCGAAAAGCAGGACAAGCGCCAGCACTGCGGCAATTGTTAAAAATCCTTTTGTCATTTTGATGTCTCCTTTCTGTTTTTTCACTGCGTAAGTTTCGGCAGATTGAGCAAATCTGCTTTGTTTGCGAACCACAGTCCCCCGAGCTGATACGCAGGCAATTTGCCTTCGCGGCACCATGCCCTGATAGCCGGTTCACTGCGTTGGAACAGCCGACACATCTCCGGTATGCCGCAGACAACCGGCACTTCCGACTCGCTGGTGTACGGCTGATAAACTTTATATGATCGCACCGTTGCCATGCCGTTTATCCTCCCTTTCTTTGACCCTTAAAGGTCGAGTATTTTTGATATTGATGCGATGATCTTCTCGCTGTTGCAGCGTCCGGTAAGAATCCGGTTGAGGTAACTGCTGTCTACAAAGAGCCCTGTATCCCGGTTGAGCTGCGATATGAGCCACTCCTGCGATTTATCCAGGTCTATCAGACGCTTTTTGACTGTCTTACCAAAATCGGTAAAGCTGTATTTCAAAAAAAAACACCTCCAAACTGTTGACAAATACAGAAAAATGTAATATATTGAGCTTGATGAAAACGCAAATAACAGATTTCTGTCAACGATTACATGATATTACAGCGTTCTGTAAATGTCAAGCGTAAATGTTTCAGATTTCTGTAATTTGTAAAGCTTTACAAAAAAGGATGCAGAAATATGTGGAACTTGTACAACAGGATTGAGCTGTTATGCGCAGACGAGGGTATTAACATCACGCAGATGTGCAAACAAGCTGGGGTATCCCGCAGCATTATGTCTGAATTAAAAGCTGGTCGCACGCAGTTGTTATCGTCCGAAACAGCCGCCAAAATCGCAAATTATTTTGGTGTATCAATAGCTTATTTCTCAAATGTCCCTCCGTTTGATTTTTGGGAAGAGATCAACGAAAACAGAGGCGGATTTTTTTACTACATTCCCGTCCCGTATGAAACACTGAAAGTTATATGGGGGATAGACAAAGACAACCCGGAACTCGCTCGAGCAAAAGATATAATTCGTTTTTTGTCGCTGTGCGTAAAGTCTGTGCGGGTGGACTGTGACGGTGACTGGGATGTAGAACTGGTAGACACATACGCACAGATGTGGAAAAAACAAATTTTGTCAGACGAAACGCTCGCCGACAACATCATCCCTCTACCAAAAACAAAAAAGATTCCCCTGCTCGGCACAATCGCCTGCGGGGAACCAATCCTTGCAACTGAAAATATTGATAAGTATATAGAAATGCCGGAATCTGTAGGCGGCACATTTGCTTTGAAATGTAAAGGCGACAGTATGATAAACGCCCACATATTTGACGGTGACGTTGTATACATCAGAGAGCAGCCTGATGTAGAAAACGGCGAAATCGCTGCAGTTTTAATCGGGGACGAAGCAACGCTAAAGCGCGTTTATAAATATCCATCAAAAGTTGTTCTTCGTCCTGAGAATCCGCTATATAACGACATTACGTATACCGAAGAGGAAATGAACGATGTGCGCATACTCGGAAAAGCAGTCGCCCATCTGAGCGCGGTGAGGTGAAGGGCAATTGCAGATAAAAAGGCTAAAAATATGCATACCCAATGAATATATAATCTCTAAGAAACAACCTGAGTCGATTTGAAGCGTTCTGAGACGCTTTAAGGAAAATATTTATACAAAAAAATTTGTATTTTTTGTTGACAAAACCGTCGGAGCTGGCTATAATAAAGTAGGTAATGGATTTACCATTACGTATAAATTATAGTTCCAGATAGTAGACCTCCCACCATACGGGAAGTGCCGATGTCTGGAACTTTTTTATTTTTTGACAAAGGGTAGTGAAAAAATGGGTAAAACAGCAATAATGGTTGATGGAGGATTTTATAGAAAACAAGCAAATTTTTTATTTGGTGAAAAAACTCCTGAAGAACGGGCCGATGAGTTAGTCGAGTACTGTCATCGTCATTTAAAAGAGAACACTCGAAAGCCAGAACCTACGTACAGAGAACTATATAGAATTTTCTATTATGATTGCCCGCCTTCCGAAAAAACCGTCTATCATCCCCTTACTCAGCGTTCGGTCAATCTTGCAAAGAGTGACCTGAACAAGTGGTCTAAAGCTTTTTTGGAATCTCTCTCGACCAAGCGCAAAGTCGCATTGAGAATGGGAGAACTGTTGGAATCATCGGCCGGTTACGCACTAAAGCCGGATGTACTAAAAAAACTTTGCAGAAAGGACATTTTGATAGATGATCTAAAAGAGGATGACTTTCAGCTCGAGATTCAGCAGAAAGGTGTTGATATGAGAATCGGTTTGGATATCGCATCTTTGGCACAAAAGGGGCTCGTGGATCAAATTGTACTTATTGCAGGTGACAGTGATTTTGTTCCTGCTGCTAAACATGCGAGAAGAGAAGGCATAGACTTTATACTCGACCCCATGTGGCACACAATAAAAAGCAGTCTTAATATGCATATTGACGGTTTGAACACGAGAACCGGTTGTCCACCTTTTAATGCCAATGACAAATTATGCTCTAATAAAAAAAGATAAATAAAAGAACCCCCGGTGCTGGAACACCGAGGGCTCAGGCATCAACACACACCATGCGTATAGAGTGGATTGACATAATTATTATATCACCCGCTCTGAGGAAACACAAGTAAAGGAGCGGATTTTTTATGCCCAAAAAGTCAAATCAAAAGCGCGCCGATGGGAGAATTGCCGTGCAAGTCTTTCTCGGCACGGTGGATGGCAAGCGAAAATATAAAACGGTTTATGGCAAAACGCAGAAAGAAGCCAACGAGAAAGCCGACGAGCTGAGGGCGCGGTTAAAGAAAGGAATAGCCGCCTCCGGCATGCAGGACAAGTTCTCGGCGTGGGCGAATCTCTACATCTCATCAAAAGCTGCTAAAATCAGTGCAAGTCAATTGGATCTCATTAAGAGTCGTCTCGGCTTTTGGATTGATGCTTTCGGCGACCTCAAAATAGATGTTATACGTCCGATAGACATAGAAACGCCGTTAAGCGGGTTAGCCGTCAAGAATCCGCACACAGGTAAGCCCACGGCAAAAAAGACGCTGAAATCATATATGCAAATTTTGAACTCCGTTTTTGAATTTGCCATAGACAACCGTATAATCGACTACAACCCCGCCGCGCGCGTAGAGCTGCCAACGGCTAAGCCGGCAACGCAGCGCAGAGCCCTGACCGCTGAAGAACAGCAGAGGATAATCGAGTTTGAGCATCGCGGGAAGCCCGCAATGATGCTGCTGATGCTGTCCGGCTTGCGCCGTGGAGAAGCAACCGCGCTGACCTGGCGAGACATCGACTTTGACAACAGCACTATATCAGTAACTAAATCTTTTGATTTTAAGCAGCGCAAAATCAAAGCACCTAAAAACGGCAAAGCCCGAACGGTATTTGTGCCGGCACTGCTGATTGATTATCTGAAAACTCTCCCGCACGAGTCCGTTTTTGTGCTTACTTCGGCGCGCGGAACGATGATGACCGAAATGGCGTGGAAAAGGCTGCTCGAATCATATCTTTATGACATGAATTTGGAATACGGAGCGTTCACAGCCCCACAGAAAAAATTTGCACCGCAAAAAGTCCCGTTCGTAATCCGCCCTTTTACGCTGCATTGTTTAAGGCACACTTTCTGCTCAATGATGTATAACGCAGGCGTCGATGTTTTGACGGCACAGCAGCAGATGGGACACAGCGATGTAAAGACCACGCTCGAAATATACACGCACCTCAGCCAGGAAAAGAAAGCCGCCGATATATCCAAGCTAAACTCAAGCCTTGAAAAAATGCAAGTCAAATGCAAGTCAGAGATTTCGTAACCCGTTGATACACAAGGGATTTGAGCCTTTGAACTCTATCCTCATAACCCGGAGGTCGCAGGTTCAAGTCCTGCCTCCGCAACCATATCAAGCGGATGTAACTGAAATCAGTTACATCCGCTTTTTCTCGCCATGTCCGGAGCAGGTTTATGCCTGCTCCGTTTTTTCGTCGAACCTGTCTCTGTCATACTCCGAGCACGGTCACGCAACCGTACTCCTTCAGTGTTTCCGTCATCCACGCGTCCATTTCTGTAATAATCTCTCTTGTTGTGACGCAATAGTTTGCAGAGGCCTCTTTAATCTTTTCCCATTGTTCCGTATTAATTTCGCATCCGCATGTAAACATATCGAATTCCGGTATGACTTCGGAAAACAAAGGTTCAAGATCCAAAAAGTAAAAATGGTCATCCCAAAGATACATGGAATCTTTACGATGAGATTCATCTGTGACACTTCCCTTTTGAAACTCAATATCGCAGGTTGAGTCCCCGCGTTCGGAATCATCGAAAAAGTAATGCCCGTTTGTTTTGTAATCCCAGTCCATGATAAAACCTCCTTTTTAACAGAATACCATATTCCGAGTCCGAAAAACAGTACAGTGATAAGATTTTTCGTAGCGGGTCATGCCCGCTATGTCTTTATGCCGATAAAAAACGCTTGCTATGCAGGCGGAATGTACGGACTTAAGTGTCCGTATTGCAAAAAGCTTTATAAAATGATATAGTGATTGAGGTAAATCGTAATTTGCGGGAGGATATTATGCGTTTCGGTTTCAGGCAAATGAAAAACGAAGATATTTCCGTATTTATTGATGAGATGTTTGAGATTTTAGCAAGCAACATGAGTGCTGTTGCTCCGACGGGGAATTCCTATGACGAGGATTACAAAACCTGGTCGGAAAGCGCAGTACCTGCATGGCGCGAAGGAAAGCGCAGTGTAATTCTGATTTTTTGCGAAGATAAGCTGTGCGGATTCTTTCAATATTTCGTAAACGATACGACCTTCAGAATGGATGAAATACAGTTTAAGAAAGAATATCAGGGGTGCGGATTATTCGCCGAACTGTATCATTACTTAACAACAGTGATCCCCGCCGGGACAAGATATGTTGAGGCATTCGCACGAAAAGAAAATCTGAAGTCTCAGGGAATTTTAGAGCATCTCGGTCTGTCGGTCGTCGGAGAGAGCAAAAACGGTAACTCTCTGCATTTCAGGGGTGAGTATAAGGCTTTGTCGGAACGGAATTATTTTTATAAAAACGCCGCGGCGTCTTGTCCTCCGGCACCGATATGTTTTTGCGCTTAACAAAGGGCGCTTAAAGAGCAAAAACCAAATAAAAGAAGGTCATAATCCGCGCCGGCATACGTGAATTATGACCTTTATATTTTGCTCTTCGGTCTGCGCCGAATGCGAAGCCCCGATTTTATTTTGCTTTGTTTTTCGCGGTTATCCTGAACGTGAGCTCAATCATCGTTATCATCAGGACGAAGAAAAAGATGAGATATATCGGCATTATCTTAAAGCTTACAGCGTTGCCGAGCAGCCCGAACAGCGGGGGAACGAAGGTCGAGCCGACATAGGCGCTCGCCATCTGTATTCCGATTATAGCGCCCGAGTTTTCCGCCCCGAAGTTGTTCGGCGTGGAGTGAATGATGCACGGATATATCGGCGCGCAGCCGAGACCTATCACAACGAATGCCGCGGCGGCGAGTATATACGAGCTGACCGGGACGAACAGGAAGCATACGCCGCATATAAGTATGGACGTTCCGATAATTATCATCCTGCGGTCGCCGAGCTTATCCGTGATAAAGCCACTTATGAACCGCCCGACGGTGATGCCTATATAAAACAGCGACGCGAATGTTGCCGCGCGCTCTGCGGATATGCCCTTGACTTCAACGAAATATGTGCTCGCCCACTGCATGGCGGTCGTTTCTGCTGCGCAGTAGGCAAAAAAGCCTGTGAGCAGAAACGGCACTCCCTTTATTTTCAGCGCGCCGACGAGTCCGACGCTCTTTTTCTCCGTCTCGTCCGCCGCCTTGTTGACTTTCCACACCGGCAGGGTCACGAGCAGGAGTATCGCTATCGCGAGCTGTATCGCGCCGACAATGCGGCAGCCGCTGTTCCATGTTCTGTTTGTCAGCGCATAGCCCATGATGAACGGGCTGACTATCGTTCCGACGCCCCAGAAGCTGTGCAGCCAGCTCATGTGCTTCGCCTTGTAGTGCAGGGCGACATAGTTGTTGAGCGCCGCGTCTATCGCGCCCGCTCCGAGCCCGTAAGGCACGGCGAAAACAATAAGCATCCAGAAGCGGCTCGAAAAAGAGAAACCGAACATCGCGATGACCGTCAGGAACACGCTCATCACCGTGACTATCCGCGTGCCGAGCTTCCTGTTGAGCCTATCTGACATCAGACTCGACATAATCGTTCCGCCGGATATGGCCATGGATACGATGCCCATATATGATATCGGCACGCCGAGCTCAAGATGCATGACCGGCCAGCCCGAGCCGAGAAGCGAATCGGGCAGTCCGAGGCTGATAAAGGCGATATAGATAAGCGCGAGCAAAAACGAATGCATTCGGGTTCTCCTTGTCTGCGCGGCGCAGCACCGCATGAAATCATACAACTTATAACATAAATAGATTTTTCTGTCAATAAATCCGCCAAGCGATTTTATAATTTGAACCACAGGTTCAATGACAAAATCTTCGCCGCGATGTAAAATATCGACATAACAAACAGCGAGGTGAAAGATATGAATCTCAAAGAAGCATTCAGATATCAGAATAAAATCCAGGCGCTCATGTGCGAGGCAGAGAATATTCTCCGCAACAGGGCGAACATAACAAAAGTCACCAACACCAATCTGCGCCACAAGGTCATGCCGGAGGCATCCGACGAGACGGTCGTTGAAATTCCCGAGACCGAATACTGCGGCAAAATAACCGATGTCGCGCTGTTTCTCGTATTTCTTCTCGAAGAGAAGTCGGCGCTAGCCGCCGCGATACGCAGGGCGAAGAACAATCTCGACATAGACATGGACAGCGAGGTCGCGCTCAACTCCGCGCGTCAGACCGTCGCCGAGATTTTCAGGACGATGAACGGCATCCGCAGCTCGGAGCAGACCATTGCAAACGGCGGCACAGGCTACCGCTTCAACACCGACGGCAATCAGGTCACCTACCGCTGCGACGTGCGCCGCGTCACGACGATAAATTACGATCGCAATGTCATCCGCGCCGAGCTCGGCAGGCTCGACAGAGCCGCCGATGAGATGTCCGCAAAGCTCGACATCTGCATGGTCACATCCTCGGTCGATTACACTCCCCCGTTTGATGTGAACTCCGGATTCGCCGACGCTTTCGAAAATTATCTCGAAAACAGGCGCTGACTTTATGCCCGGCTGTTCCGGGTGCGGCAGGATAAGAGAACGCAGGATCGGTTCAGGTGCAGATGAACTGTAACGCTGCACGTCAACTCCCGGAAATCCGGAACTCAACTACTCACTTATTGATTAAAACGATGTTCGCTTCCGTCCGCGCCAAAAGCTCAATCGCTTTTCGCTTTGACGCAAACGCGCTCCTATCTCTATATCCCACTCACGCCGCGCCCAATATCTTTGTTTTTTTGCCGCTTTCGGCATCGAAGCCCCGGCTTCATTCGCAGGCATTCGGGAAATATTTTCCCGACGCGCCGCAAAATTGATCATGCCGCATCGGACTTCTGACGCATCCGGAACAGCCGGGCATAGAAATGACTCGAGCAGCAGGCATCTTCCTGCTGCTCGCTGTAACTTTTGATATTTTTGACGGGAACCAGTATCTGATCCATGGGCACGCCGAGGAGATTCCCGAGCGCGTAGAGGTTATCTACAGTCGGAAGGCTCTCGCCGTTCTGCCATTTATAGACGGCGCGGGGCTCCTCAAAGCCGAAATAGCTCTGGATGTCCCGAACCGTCAGCCCGCGTTCGATGCGCAGGCGGCGGATATTGTTTCCCGTTGCCGCGAGGTCGATGACCGGGAAGAACTTCGTGTTCATATGAACACCTCCTTGAAGAGTGATACTATAAGATAGCAGAAAGCGAAGAAAAAAGCAAGGGAAATTTTATACACCGGGCAAATTTTTTTGCCCCCATGAAAGGAAAATAAAAATGAAAAAGATGGTTCCGCTCTCGAAGCAGAGCAAAAAAGAGCGGCGCAAATACTATGCGTCAAAGCGCGGGTCGTGGAACGAGGTTTCGCCCGTGACGCGCGTTGTACAAAGCCGCAAAATATATGACCGCAAGCGCATGAAATCAGCCGACAGAAAGATATGCGCAGAGTGAATCTCCCCCGCAGAGCAATTCCGCGAGGGAGATTTTATATTATTTTATCAGCGAGAACACGAACACGACTATCCCGAGCACGACGAGGACGACGCCGGTCGCGCGGTTGAGTGTCTTGGGCTGAGCTTTGTTTGCTAACACTGCGGCGATGCGCGCCCAGATAAGCGTGAACACGACGCAGAGGATAAGCACCGTAATGTCGGGCATTCCGCCTATCGCAAAATGCGATATCGCGCCGGTGAGCGCGGTAAAAGTCATGATAAATACGCTCGTGCCGACCGCGGTTTTCAGCTCATAGCCGAGCACTGTGGTGAGGATAAGCAGCATCATCATGCCGCCGCCTGCGCCGACGAATCCGCAGATAAGACCGATTATCGTTCCGCAGATAACGGACTGTATCGCACGCTTTTTCGCCGGGACTTTTTCCATCGCCTCTTTCGTCGTCATGACCGGGCGGACGATGAATTTTATTCCGAGCAGGAATGTCATTATGACCGAGAAGCTGCCCATCGTTGCCGACGGGAGCAGGCTCGCGAGATAGCTGCCGACGACTGTGAACGCGAGGACGGTCGCCATCATAATGAGTCCGTTTTTTATATCGAGGTTCTTTTTCTTGCCGTATGTATACGCCGAGACGGCGCTCGCGAGCACATCTGAGGCGAGCGCGATGCCGACCGCCATATACGGATCCATTCCGAGGAAGGTTATGAGCATCGGGCTTATGACCGCCGCCGCGCTCATGCCGGCAAAGCCCGTGCCGAGTCCCGCGCCCATTCCGGCAAAGAATGTTACAAGTACTGTTATAAATATTTTCATTTCTCTCACCCTTTGAGCATCTCATCGAGATTGCGGTCAATAATCCCGACCGTCTCGGTGAAGTTCTTTTTCATTTCGTCCGTCGTGTTTTCAAACAGCATATCGAAAAACGACTGCTGGAGCTGCTTTCCGCGCCCGACTATCGGCTGAGCCTTTTCGGTCAGCGAGAGGCGTATTTTTCTCCTGTCGCCCTCGATATTCGTGCGCTCAATATAGCCGTCTTTTGCAAGCTTTTCGACATTGACGGAGACGAGATTCGCCTTTATCTTTCTGACATTGACTATGTCGCCTGCGGTGCTGTAATCCGGGTTGTTCGCGAGAAACATCAGGATATCAAACGCCGTCTGCGGTATGTTCAGCTCACGGCAGAGCGGCTTGCATACTGCGTTATACGCCGCCGCAAGTTTCTTCGGGAAGTCTATTCCCATGTTCATGCTATCATCTCACTTCAAATTTAGACAGTTCATTTTTGAAGTATTATAATCTAATACAGCGCATTTGTCAACAGCCGACGGCAAATTATGTCCCGCTCTGAAATCTGTTGCAAAATCCGCGCCCGCCGTGTACAATGGACATACTGAAAATTCGGAGGATTCTATGTCTACTTACAACTCAAGAGCCGCTGTGCAATCGATAATGGCTATCGCGGAGAGTGAGAATTCAAAGCCCGGCCGCGTCACGATGCCGAAAGTATTTCTCGGTGTCGGGATATTCGACGTTATCGCGATGGGCGTTGGTATATATTTTTCTCTGCGGTTTAAAGAGATAATCCCCGCTGTAATATTTTCGATTTTAGCCCTGCTCGGGATTTTTCTCATCATCGGATATTTCAACCAACGGATATATTACAGCGCCGATAAATTCGTCAGCAGCAACCTCTGGGGAGTCAAGCGCACCTATAGCTACGGCGACATAAGCGGAATAATGGGCTATGGCAGAAACACGGATGTCAAGATATATATCGGCGACAAAAAAATCGCTATTGACCGCATGGCGGTCGGCAAAAAGGAATTTATCGAATTTGCTCTCAAGCGTCACCGCGAGCTGAAACATAAAAACATTCCGCTGCTCCGGGCGGCAAAAAAGAAAGATCTGTTCAACGGCAACATCGCAAATCCCGGCGAATTCATCGCGGTTTACATAATAATTGCGATCGGCGCCGCTCTGCTTTTCGGTATAATGCTGTTCGTTGAGTTCAGTCCGCAGACGCCGGAAACCGATCTTCGTTATTCCACCGTCGCGTTCAACAGCTGTGAGGTATATGGCAACGAGCTGTGGCTGCGCACCGGCGGCGACATGGACTACAAAATAGCCCACTACGACGAAGTGCTCCCCGATGTGGACGCTTTTCTTGCAAAATACAAAAACGGCGGCGTTTTGAAGCTCGGCTATCAGTCGGTCAGCCCGAGATACGATCCCGACTATTACAGAGTATATTACGCCCGGGGCGCAGCGAACGAGATGTTCGTAACGCAGGAGAAGGAGTGCGAAGTCCGCGCACGCCACACAAAAGAGGAGCGCCCGAAAATCATCGCGCTTTTCTCGGCGCTCATGCTCTTCCTGCTGAGCATCATACCGGGAAGCATCTACGCCGGTCGGCACGCGGACACGCTGAACCCGAAAATAGTCCGCATCTTCTTCAAGCCCGATTATATTCTCTGTTCGGGAGCTTCCGCACCGAAGAGGAAAAGACGCGGAAAGAAATAAAAAAGCAATAAGCGAAAACGGCAGCCGCAGCAGATTTATTGCTGCGGCTGTTTTGCCACAAAATCGCGCCGTATGCCGCGCGGCTGGTTGTCGTGCTCTGCAAAAAGCTCGGCAAAAAAACGGACAAAGTCAAGCTCCGTCCGTCTGCAATTCTATTAAAATAATCTCCGGCCTGTTGTTGACGCGAAACGGGAAAATGCTGTTGCCTATGCCGCGGCTGACAATCATTTTCGTTTTTCCCTCGGAAAACAGTCCCGCGTCATATTTCGGAAACAGCCCCTGATTCGGAGCCGCCAGACCGCCTATAAACGGCAGGCAGAACTGACCGCCGTGCGCATGACCGCTCAGGACAAGGTCCGCATTGCAGGTTACGTAAACATCAAACAACTCCGGTCGGTGGGAAAGCAATAAAGTAAAGCCGTCATCCTTGTCAACAAGCGCTTTCAGCTGCGCTTCCATTATCGCCTCTTCGTCATGGAATAAGTAGTCGGAGCTGAAACTCGGATCCTTTACGCCGATGAGAGTGATTTTTTCGCCCTCTCTCTCCAATTCCGTCTTTTCGTTTTCGAGCACGGTTACACCGAGCTTTATTAAGCCGGTCTTTAAAGCGTCATATTCCGATGCCCTCGCCTCGTGGTTGCCGGTGACATAATAGCAGGGCGCGATTTTGACCGCTTCGCCCGCAAAGTGCAGTGCCGCGGCAACGTCGGTTTTTCGGGAATCTATCAAATCTCCCGTTATAGCAATAATATCGGGCTTCGCCTCTCTCAGCATATTAAGAAGAGTTTCGTTGTCTTTGCCGATTTCGGTGTTGTGCAGATCCGAAATATGCGCGATTTTGCAGCCGTCAAACGCTCGGGGCAGCCGCTCGCTCGAAACCGTGTATTTGTTGAGCTGCAGCGCCGTGTTGCCCCAAATTATCCAAAGAATCAACGCCGTAAGCAGAGCCGAGACGACCGCCAGGGCGATTATCGGCTTTTTCTTTTTTGCAGTCATCAGACATCCCTCCCGACGGTCAGTATAGCATGAATTTGTGAATTTTCTGCATTTTTTGAGAAATTATCGGCGTCTGCTGCCGAGAGCCCGTGGTTTTCAGCTCCCGATTTGAGGTGAATCGCTGCTTTTCGCCTGCGATTTTTTCCACAAATCCGCGCGGGATGTTGCAATGCGAAAGAAAAAATTTATACTTGTTTGGCTTTAAAAGAAGAATTATTCCCGTATAAATATTAATTCCGCACAATCTACGTTATAATTACTAAATAATCACATGAAACGGAGGCTTGCCAATGTCTACCTGGGAGGAACTCAGGCAGGAGTGCCTGAACTGCCGCAAGTGCGGTCTGTGCCAAACGCGCACGAATGTTGTTTTCGGCGTCGGCAAAGAGGACGCGGAGGTCATGTTTATCGGCGAGGGACCCGGTCAGCAGGAGGATCTCAAAGGCGAGCCGTTCGTCGGGCGCAGCGGTCAGCTGCTCGACAAGTTAATGGCGACCGTTGACCTGTTCAGGGACAAGAATATCTATATCGCGAACACCGTCAAGTGCCGCCCACCGCAGAACCGCGATCCCCTGCCCGAGGAGCAGGAGGCGTGCTCCGCATGGCTCGACAGCCAGATAGCCCTGATGCGCCCGAAGATAATCGTCTGCGTCGGCAGGATATCCGCACAGAGATATATCTCGAAGGATTTTCGCGTCACAAAAGAGCACGGGCTCTTCTATGACCGCAACAGTATACTCTATATGGGTACTTTCCATCCCGCGGCGCTGCTCCGCAATCCCAACCAGAAGCCCGCGGCGTTCGAGGATTTTATTGCCCTGCGCGACAAGATAAACGAAATCTGCGACCACACCTATTGAGCCAATCGCCGCTTGAGCGGTTGAAATATACTTAACGGCACGAGCCGAATTTTTGAAGAAAGGATCGATTTCAATGCAGCAGAAGTTTCTTGAAAAGACTCTGGGACAGCAAATCGCCGATATGGCGGCAAAGTACCCGGACGACAACATGATCGACTACACTGACAGGGACTACTCCAGAACATGGAAAGAGTTCAACGACGAGTGTGAGACGATAGCCAGAGGCTTCATGGCACTAGGCCTTAAAAAGGGTTCACACATTTCCATCTGGGGCACAAACGTGCCCGCATGGCTGCTAACCTTTTTCGGCAGTGCAAAAATGGGCGGTATTCTTGTTACCGTCAACACAAGCTATAAAGTTTTCGAGCTCGATTATCAGCTCAAGCAGTCCGACTCCGAGGCGATAGTCCTCATTGACGGTTACAAGGGCACGAGCTATATTGATATAATAAACGAGCTGTGCCCGGAGCTTGAAAGCTGCGAGCCCGGCAAGCTTAAGAGCCGCAGACTGCCGCTTTTAAAGAGCGTTATCTACGCGGGTGAGGGCGAATGCCCGGCGGGCATGGTCGACTGGAAAGATCTCTATACTCTCGCTGAGCAGACTCCGGTCGAGGAGTTCGAGGCGGTGCGCGACTCGTGCGACTGCCACGAGGTCGTCAATATCCAGTACACCTCCGGCACGACCGGCTTCCCCAAGGGCGTTATGCTCACCCACTACAACATTCTCAACAACGGCCAGACGATAGGCGACGGCATGAAGTTCACCCATGAGGACAGACTGTGCATCACCGTTCCGTTCTTCCACTGTTTCGGCATGGTGCTCGCGCTCATGTCCTGCATATCCCACGGAACGCCCTTTGTGCCGATTGATATGTTCAACGCCAAAAAGGTCATGGACGCGCTCGTGACGAAGCACTGCACCGCAGTCCACGGCGTGCCGACGATGTTCATCGCTATGCTCGAGCATCCGGACTTCGACAAATATGATTTTTCTCATATGCGCACGGGCATCATGGCGGGCTCGCCCTGCCCGATAAAGACGATGTACGATGTCAGCGAGAAGATGAATATGCACGATATAGTTATCGTTTTCGGTCAGACCGAGGCGGCGCCCGGCTGCACCATGACTACGACGGAGGATTCCCTCGAGACACGCTGCGCCACAGTCGGCAAGGCGTTCCCGGGAGTCGAGTGCAAGATAGTTGACCCCAACACGGGCGAGACTCTGCCCGCGGGCGAGATAGGCGAATTCTGCGCGCGCGGCTACAACATAATGAAAGGCTACTACAAGATGCCCGAAGCCACCGCTCAGGCGATAGACAAGGACGGCTGGCTCCACTTCGGCGACCTCGCGGTCTGCGACGAGAACGGCTACTACAAAGTTACGGGCAGGCTCAAGGATATGATAATCCGCGGCGGTGAGAATATATATCCCAAGGAGCTCGAAGAGTGCCTCTATCATAATGACCGCGTCAAGGATGTTCAGGTCATAGGCGTGCCGAGCAAGAAGTACGGCGAGGAGGTCTGCGCCTGCGTCATCCTCAAAGAAGGCGAGGACATGACCGAGGAGGAGATAAAGGCCTACTACAAGGAGAATGTCGCGTTCTTCAAGATCCCGAAATATGTCTGGATAATGGACGAATTCCCGATGACCGCGAGCGGAAAAATCCAGAAATTCGTTCTGCGCGACATGGCGGTCGAAAAATATTCGCTTCAGAGCGACGACTCAATAGAAACTGCGTAAAAGAATATTACGAAAGGATCTGTTACGATGAAACTATCATTTTCAACCCTCGGCTGTCCGCGCTGGACGCTGAAAGAAATAGTTGCGACTGCCAAGGATTTAGGCTTCGACGGCGTGGAGATAAGGGGTATAGGCGACAAGATAAACGCGCTTGAAATCCCCGAGTTTTCGGACGCCGAAATCGAGCAAACGAAAGAAAAAATCGCTCAGACTGGGCTTCTCATTCCCTCTCTGACCTCGGGCGCTACTTTAGCTGTCCGCGACAGGGCGCAGGACTCGTTCCTCGAGGCGTGCAGCTACATTGACCTTGCGAGAAAGCTCGGAGTAAAATATATCCGTGTCATGGGCACGGGTGAGCCGCATATCACCGTCGGCGATTTCATTCTCGGCGCGGGACTCTACCGCCAGCTGTGCGAGTACGGCGCGAAGAGAGGCGTCACTCCGCTGATAGAGACCAACGGAGACCTCTCGAGCTCAAAAGCGATGCTCGCTTTCCTCGACAGAGCCGGAAGCGACAACTGCGGCGTGCTCTGGGATGTCCATCACACGGTGCGTTTCGGCAGCGAGAGCCCGGTCGAGACCTTTGCGGCGCTGGGCACCTATATAAAGCACGTCCATTTGAAGGACTCCGTCATGCGCGGCTCAAGGGTCGAATACCGCATGATGGGCTACGGCGATGTGCCCGTCACGGACGCTGTGACGCTGCTCGACAGAGCCGGCTTCGACGGCTTCTTCTCCCTCGAGTGGGTCAAGCGCTGGAACCCCGACCTTCAGGAGCCGGGCATAGTCTTTGCCCACTACAAGAACTATATGGACTCGCTTCCGGAATAAACTTAACGGGACTGCGGATAGCAGTCCCGTTTTTTTATATCAGTTCAATTTCAATATCCTCTTTCGGCTTATTATAAAACACCATGCACCAATCCGGCTCATATTCTGGCTCATAATACAGTGACGAGCAAGCAGTTCGCCCGCTCGCCGATGATGTGACGATGACGGTCGGTCCGTCCGCGCCGCCGATAATGCCTATTGCCGACGCCGCTTTGCCGCATGGCGCGATAATCCCGCGCGGTTTTTCCGGCTTCGAGCGGTCATTCACGGATATCTCATCCCTCGGAATTTTCGGTGAGATGTCATAATTCATTATTGTACACAGCGGCGGTTCTTTTTCGCCGATATGCCGCAGCTTTGAAAACTTCTGCTGTTCGACAGCCGTAACCGTCAGCGTATGCTTTTTTCCGGTCACGGGATTTATAAATTCTGTCTTGTCGCCGGGGCGATTCGCCTTGAAATGCGCTCCCGGGACGGGTATCTTTTCCGCGCGAAGTTGCAGGGTCAGGGAATCTGATTTTTTCGGTTTTCTGCCGCGCCACGGGATACTCATCCTCACTGCAAGCCAGCAAAAAGATTTATCGAGCCCGTATCTGTCGAGCAGAGCTTCCGCCGCATCACCGCTGTCGGGGAAAAGCGGATTCCAGCAGTCGGAGCTTGAAAACTCCATGTCGCTTTTTCTGCCGCCGAACTGAATTGAGGCGAAGATATCGCTGTTCAGCGGATTTTCAGCTTCTATTTCAGCCTGCTGTTCGTCTGAAAAGCCGTCACAATCGCTGTTTTCATCGAGTCCGAATTTTTCTATAAACTCACGAAAGCTGTCAACGCTCACTTTCTTGAACATATCTGCAACAAGTCCCTTGCCGCAAAAATATACAGACGGCACAAGCCATTCTTCACCGCCCCAAGTGAAGCTTTTGTTGACTGCAATTTCTTTTCCCGCGCGGTCGCGACCGAAGTGGCCGTAGAGCGAGCCCTGATAAAAGACCTTGTATTTTTTCTCCATATCAAAACCTCATCATGTTCCCGAGCTCGAGCGACCCGTCGGCGCGCTGCAGCTCGGACGAGTTGGATAAGCGTATCGGCTTACCGTTTTCGAGCGGCTTTTCAATGCGGACGAATAGCGACTGCCCGTCGTCTATGCTTATCTGCGCCGAGAATACTGCGCTCTTTCCGGGCATGAGGCGGCAGAGCTTTTGATTTTCCGCTTTAGTCCACTGCGCATTTTTCTCGTTTCCGACGCCGAAAGACACGCCGAGATCATAGTATATCGGGGCGACGCCCGTATTTTTTATCGTGACAAAAGCATAAATTTTGCCGAAAATTTTCATCACTCTCGCGTCTGTGGCAGTAAAATCATAGCCGAGAGCCGCCGAAGCTGTTTTGGCGCGCTCGATTTCGTCCGCGCCGAGATTTTCTTCAAACGCGCCCGCCATCATCAGCCACGAGCAGTGGGTTACATTGACGCACTCGGAGTAGTCCTGATATCCGTCGAGCGGCGCGCCGGACAAGAACGCCGACTGCCCCTCCGGGCGGAACTCGCCGCCGATTGGCTGATTTTTCCAGGCCCCGGTCTGATGCGCCTTTTTCATCTTGGACATAAAATACCAGCTCTCGCCGTAGAGTGTCGAGTGGGTGAAAGAATCGTCGTGGAAGCCGACATTGCCGCCGCGCGTAGTGCCGGGAGTCCCGGGATAGCGGGTCAGAATGCGCGTAGTCTTGAAATTTTCCGCAAATGCGGAGATAATTTTTGCTTTCTGCTCTTTTGAAGCTTCGAGCTCCGGCAGGCAGACATGCCACTCGCCCCAGTGGCCGAGAAGCCCTGTTGTGATATAGGCTATGCGGCGGTCGCCGTCGTATTCGCGTGCCAGCTCGCGCACAAAATCGCAGAGGATATCAATGAGCCTGCCGTCCGAATAGTCGGGGCACCAGCCTCCGCCGTATTCGTCGTAGTACTCTTTTTTTATACCCATATCCCAGATGAACTGCGGCACGGCTTTTTCGCCGATACTCGATCCGGGATAGTCGAGATAGACTCTGAAAACCGCCTGATTCCCGCGCGCCGATATCTCTTCAAGATACGGCTCAAGCCCCTCGCGGATAGTGTATTCGCCGCTGTCGGACATGAGCGCTGAGAGCGGAACATAGAACCACTCCATACTGTAAGGCACGCTGTTGTCGGCGCCGCCCTGTTTATAAAACGGCATGAAGCCTTTGAGCGGATTACCGACCGCCTGCTCATATTCCAAATTATAAGTTGCAAAGCCCCCGAGCGGCGAGATACACAGCGAAAGCCCGAGTAAAAGCACAAATAGACGTGCAAAGAATTTCAAGAATCTTCTCATCGGCGTTTTCCTTTCAATATTGCTTTCTTCAATAAGTATAACATTCTTTCCGCCTTTCCTCAAGACAAAAAGAACCGGAGCCCAGGCGAGCTCCGGCGAGAGCAGCTCCTCCCCAGCGAGGGTGAGCCGCCGCATACGCACATAGTCGCCGAGCGTATAACCGCACAGCAGAGCGAATACGCGCTGAAAAATAAACGGCGACGAACAGGCCTCTTTCGCCGCCTGCGCGTAATCCGTAGGCTCCGTGATGTGTTCCTCAATATAGTCTATCGCTTTGCTTATCCCTGTTATCCAGTCCATGCTTTCCCTCCCTGTGCAAGAACATTATAGAGCGAAGGAATTTTTTATTCCTGACTTTTTGTGCTCTCTTGTGTCAGGATATTATTCTTTCTTTTAAGCTTTCTCTCCCGAAGCTTCTCTATGCCAGTGCCAATCGCAAGACCGGCGGCGGAGACGGCCGCACCTATGGGCAGGGTGATTAAATCGTCGAGGTTCACCGCTATATCGCCTGCGGAAACGCCCGTTGAAGCGGCGTTGGCGAGGGTGAAGGTCAGAAACGGAATGAGAGTGTACATAAGAGCGAGGATAGGCACCGCCCACCATTTTCTTCTGCCCCAATAGCCGTTTGCGCCTATAAGCAGCGAGATGACGAATGTGGTCAGCGGGATTGCGCCCCATATAACGAGCACGGCGTACGCGCCCGCGTCCGACCCGGAGACGGCGAGCCAGAAAAACGCGACCGACACCGCCCATATGACGAGATATGCGGCGACGAGCACGAGCTTTCCGAGTCTGCGGCGGCTCTTGACGACGTTTGTGCTCTCTTCGAGATAGTTGAGATAGTTTGACACGGTTTTTTCCTCCTTCAGCAGGCAGTCGAGGCTGACGGAATAGAGGCCGCTCATTCTTATGACGCTCACTATATCGGGATAGGTCTTGCCCGTCTCCCAATTCGATACGGTCTGGCGGCTCACGCCGAGCGACTCCGCCGCGCTCTCTTGAGTCAATTTAGCCGCGTTTCTCGCGTCCCTGAGCTTCTTTCCGATATCCATCTGCCGCGCCTCCTTTTTTCGCTTTCAGTTTACGCAAAAAACAGTCGTGTGTCTATCAAAAGCGTTTTACATCTGCGCATTTTCCGTGTCAAAATGCTTTTACACATCGATTATATCATGCCGCGCAGGTGTTTTCCATATTGAATTTTGGGTGCGGGGCTGTGTATCAATAAATCCGTGCGAATTTTGCAGGTTATGATATTCGTCACTATGTGGTAGGATAAATGTTTATAAAGATTTCGTGCCGCTTTCGCGGCATCGGTGCGTCGAGTCGCCGCACCCTACAAATTCCGCGCCAATAAAATTGTACAGATTTCGCGGGCGATTATATCCGCCCGCATTGCGCACTTTTTCACTATTCACTTTTACTTATTACTTTGAGCGAAGCGAAACAACCCCCTCAGTCTCGGCTCATTCCGCACCGGTTTTCTTACAGGGGAGCCAATATCGAAAAACAGCCGCCCAGGGATCAATCCTCGGGCGGCTGCGGTTATTATTTTTCTATGCTGTTAAAAATCTCTTTCGCCGTCTGCGCGTCGGCGGCTATCTGGTCGCCGAGCGAATCGAGCGAATCGAAGACCCTTTCGGGGCGGATATATCTGAGCAATTTTACTTCGACATTTTTTCCGTAGAGGTCGCCGGAGAAGTCGGTTATGCAGGTCTCGCTGCGCAGATCGTCGCAGGTGAACGACGGGCGGCGTCCGATGTTCGTGACCGCAGCGTGCAGTTCTCCGTCTATCGGCACTGCCGAAGCATATACGCCGAACTTCGGGACGATGAAGCCCTCGGGGAAATGCTGATTTATCGTCGGCGCGCCTATCAACCTGCCGCGCCTGTCGCCGCTGACGACGGTGAATTTATAGGAAAATTCGCGCCCGAACATGGCGTTTGCGTCTTCGATATTGCCTTCGGCGAGCGCGTTTCTTATCCTCGTCGAGCTTATCGCCGCACCGTTATAGTCGGTGCGCTCCGCCACGGCGCATAAAATTCCATGCTCCCTGCAGAGCTCTTCGAGGTCGCGGGAATCCGCGGCGGCGCTCTTTGCGAAGCGGTAATTATATCCGCAGCAGACAGCACCCGCGTTCAGCTCGCCGATTAAAATATCATTGACGAACTGCTCCGCCGACATATCGGCGATGCGCCCGAACGATATCTTTTTGACGGTTATACCGAGGCTTTCGAGCATTTCGTCGCGCGCCTGCGGGGTCATCAGCTCCGGGGGAGCTCCAGCACCGACAACTTTCAGCGGGTGCTCGTCAAAGACGAGGGCGCACGGCTCGAAGCCGTCTTTTTCAAACGAGAGAGCGAGGTCGAGCACAGCCATGTGACCCCGATGGAGTCCGTCAAAGCTGCCCAGAGCAACCGATCGGCGCTGTGTCATTCCTGTCTCCCCTTTCAGATTACTTGCCTCTGAACTGCTGCTTGAGTCTCTTTTCTTTCGAAAGAATACGCTTTCTGAGTCTGAGCGACTTGGGCGTAACTTCAAGCAGTTCGTCGTCCTTTATGAATTCCATGCACTGCTCGAGGCTCATCTCCGTATAGGGCACGAGGCGCAGCGCGTCGTCGGAGCCCGATGCACGGGTGTTGGTCAGATGCTTGCTCTTGCAGATATTGCAGACTATGTCTTCATTCTTGGCACATTCGCCGACTATCATACCTTCGTAGACTTCGACGCCCGCGGGGATGAACAGCCTGCCTCTGTCCTGAGTGTTGAACAGACCGTATGCGGTGCTCACGCCGGTCTCATGAACGACTATAGAGCCGCGCTCACGGGTGACTATCTCGCCTTTGTAGGGCTCGTAGCCGTCAAACAGCTGGTTCATGATACCGTTGCCGTTTGTGTCTGTGAGGAACTCGGCGCGGTAGCCGATGAGTCCTCTCGACGGGATGCGGAACTCAAGATGAGTTGCGCCGCCGTCGCGTGTGCCCATGTTGACAAGCTCTCCCTTGCGGGATCCAAGCTTCTCTATAACTGCGCCGACATACTGCTCGGGAACTTCGACTATGAGCAGCTCCATAGGCTCGCAGGTCTTGCCGTTTATCTCTTTGAGAATGACCTTCGGGCGCGAAACCTGGAACTCGTAGCCCTGACGGCGCATGGTCTCAATGAGAATTGACAGATGCAGCTCGCCGCGTCCGGAGACTTTGAAAGTATCGGTCGAATCTGTCTCTTCAACGCGCATGCTGACGTTCGTCTCGACCTCCTTGAACAGGCGGTCTCTGATATTTCTCGAAGTAACGAACTTGCCCTCGCGACCTGCGAACGGGCTGTCGTTGACCATGAAGTTCATGGATATTGTGGGCTCGTCTATTTTTATGAAAGGCATCGGCTCGATGCAGTCCGGAGAACAGGCGGTCTCGCCGATATTTATGTCGCCTATGCCGGAGATGCAGACGATATCGCCCGCAGCGGCGGAATCGACCTCGACACGCGAGAGTCCCTCAAACTGATAGAGGCGCGACACCCTGACATTCTCCTGAGTGCCGTCCGTTTTGCAGAGCACTATCGGCTCGTTCTTCTTGACTCTGCCGCGCTCAACTCTGCCGACGCCTATTCTGCCGATATAATCATCGTAGTCAAGGCTCGTGAAGAGTATCTGAAGCGGGGCATCGACATCGCCGTCGGGAGCTTCGATATGCTCGAGAATTGAGTCGAGCAGCGGGCGCATATCACCCGAGCGGACATTGGGATCGAGCGAGGAATAGCCGTCTCTTGCCGAAGCGTAGACAACGGGGAAGTCGAGCTGATCCTCCTCGGCGCCGAGGTCGATGAACAGATCAATGACTTCGTCAACGACTTCTGCGGGGCGCGCGTTGGGTCTGTCGACCTTATTGATAACAACGAGTACTTTCTTCTTGAGCGCAAGAGCCTTCTTAAGGACAAAGCGTGTCTGGGGCATACAGCCCTCGAACGCATCGACGAGCAGAAGCACGCCGTCGACCATCATGAGTATACGCTCGACCTCGCCGCCGAAATCGGCATGGCCGGGAGTGTCAACGATATTGATTTTCACGCCGTTATAGTGGACGGCGGTATTCTTTGAAAGTATTGTTATTCCGCGCTCACGCTCAAGGTCGTTTGAGTCCATGACCCTGTCCTGAACCTGCTCGTTGGCTCTGAATATGCCGCTCTGCTTGAGCATCTCGTCGACGAGGGTAGTCTTGCCGTGGTCGACGTGCGCTATTATGGCTATATTTCTTACGTCTTCTCTCTTTGCCAAAAGAATTCACCCATTCCTGAAAAATTTGTGATGATAAAAGTTGAAAGCGGTCTGCGGATGGTCGTTTTTCCGTCAGCGCGCACAAAAACAAGAGCGCATCTTTGTGCGTCCTGACGAAAAAACCCCCGTCAAACGACCGCGCTGCCGCCAAATACGGCAGGAATATAAAAGCTTCTAAAAAGCACTATTTCGGCGGAACATAAAAGTTCCGCCGAAAATGAGTGTATGTTTTGATTATTCGCCCTTCATCTCAAGGAGCTTAACCTTACCCTCATAGGAAGCAACGCTGACCTTGATGGAATCGGTGATAGCGGCCTTGATGTCGTCCTCAGTAACACCGAGCTCTTTGTAAGCATAATCGGTGGGCATGAAGAGATCGAGATCCATGATATCCGGAAGACCCATGGGATTGATACCGCTGTCGATGCCCTTCTCGGCATACTCCTTGACAACGCCCTTGAGTCCCATTCTCATCATCCACGGCGGGATGCCGATGATCTTTCTGTTATCGCCCATGCCTCTTGCGGCGTAGACTATCTTGAGGAACGGAGCCCACTTCATGTTATAGCAGCTGATGGGCCATGCCTTTGCACCGGTGCTGCGCTCAGCCGCGCCGACGATGGACTCACCGACCTGACGGACGGTAAGCATAGCTGTACCTCCTCTGGGATACATGGTGAAGGGAAGCTTGTCCATTCTCTTTATCTGCTCGATAAGGATAACCCAAACGGGCTTTCTGCCGGGCTGAGTGCCGAAGATGTAGGGCAGCTCGAGAACGGCAACATCGAAGTTGTCATCGGCATAGGAGAAAGCGACGTTCTCCTGGTCGATACGGCTTCTGATATAGGGGTGCTTCTCGCAGAGCTTCATATCCGGACGCTCTTTGGCAAGGTAGGAGAAGTAAGAGCCGAGGATAACGGCCTTCTTATAACCGAGCTCCTTGCAGATGGGAAGAAGTCTCTTGAGGGGAGCGATGTTGTACTTGTAGTAAGCATCGTAAACGGGTGCGGGGAATTCGACTCTCTCGTCGACGCCTGCGGCGAAAACGAAGCAGTCGCAGCCGGCCATAAGCTCTCTGATCTCATCGTCGGTCTTCTCGTAAATATTGCACATTACGATCTCCATCTCCTCGGGGATGGGAGCTCCTTCGGGAAGGGGCGGAAGAGCAACAGACTTGACGCTGTGGCCTCTGTCAATGAAAATACGCGCTGCGGCGCTGCCGAGAAGGCCGGTGCCGCCAATCATAAATACCTTCATTTTGTTTACCTCCAATTTATTTGCATTAGCTTCTTTATTATACTTTTTATATCGGTAATAGTCAAGCGATAAACGACAAAAAAGTGTACTAAAGTACAAAATTTTCCGCCGCTTTCTTTGTATAAAAAATCATCGCTCCTGAATTTCCTTGCCGCTCATGTGCTCTATATCTATTTCATACATCCGCACAGCCTTTCCCGAAGCGGCGATTTCCTCATCCGCAAGGCGCTCGTCGGGATAATATTTCATCGCGAGGCGTTTGACCAAAATCAGCGTCTGAGCGCGGTCTTCAATGATGCGGCACCTGCCGAACACGACGGCGCTGCGCATAAACGGCGCCCATACCTCTTCACGGATAATCTCATCCCCGTAAGCCGTGAAGCACACTTTATCGCATTTATTTATCGAGTCCGCCTTGTGACCCGCTTTTGCACCGTGGAAATATATCTTTCCCGCCTCTTCGTCATAGAGATAGTTTATCGGTATCGCGTAAGGATATCCGCCGTCGCCGTTGACTGCGAGCACTCCGCGGCGGGCGGAGCGCAAAATTTCTTTTGTCGCTTCTTCGCCGAGAGCGTTTTTAATTCTGCGAACAGGTCTGAACATAATATCGTCTCCGGTGATTTTTGAATTTATTGTAGCAGAAACGCGCGTGAAAATCTATAGAGAAACGCCCGAAGAGCGTCTGAACTCTCCGGGCGTCTTTATAGTTTTATATCAGAGAGCTGTTATCAGTCCTCTTTTTTCCTCTTTGCAGAGCAGCCGATAACGAATGCCGCGCCTGCGAATGCAATGAGCATTACGGGAGCCGCCGCACCGGTGTTCGGCACTTTGCTGTCGCCCTCGGGCTTATTTGTCTCGGGCTTTGTCGAGGGGACTATCGGGCTCGCGGGATCGGAGGGATCGAGCGGCTCGCTCGGATTCGACGGGTCTGATGGCTCTTCCGGCTTCTCGGGCTTTCCGGGCCAATGGGGCAGACCGGGGATTTCGGGAAGCTCGGGCAGGTCGGGAAGACCGGGCTTCTCGGGCTTTTCGGGCTTCTCGGGCTCTTCCTTCTCTGCCTTTGAGAGCGCGAAGGAGTCGATTCTCGTTGCGCCGTCCTTTGCCTCATCGTCGAGCATATAAGCGTCGAAATAGAGATTGCTGCCATCAATAGTAATCGCGGAGAACACTGCGCTGTGGGCATCGTAGATAGCCTCGGCTCTCGGGAAGAGCTTGTCGGTATCCTTGACATCCTTGGTCTGGTAGTCCTTGACACCTGCGCATGCGCTGATGACATAGACGGTGCCCTCGGGATTGAGCTTTGCGGTGTACTCTCTGCCGCCGAAGGTTATCTTCTGCTCCTCAGCCTTGACAACCTCGTTGTTGTCCATGACATCGGTGCGCAGGTAGACATGGTCGTGCCCCTGGAGGACGATGTCGATGCCGAGGTCGGGCATGAGTCCGCAGAGCTGCTTGCGCATAGCCTTGACATCCTTGTCGTCATAGTGCGAGCCGTTGGAATAGAGCGCCTTATGGAGAACGACTATCTTCCACTGAGCGTCGCTTGCCTGGGCGTCCGCCTTGAGCCATGCGAGCTGATCGTCGCTGAGTGCCTTGGAGTCGCTGAGATTGTTGGTGTTGAGGACGATGAAGTGAGCGTTGTTGTAATCATAGGAATAGAACACGCCGCTCTCTCTGTCCTGATCGACTGTCTTGGGCAGGACAAAGTTCTGGTCGAGCATATATCCGCTCTTCTCGTGGTTGCCCGCTGCGGGCATGATAGCGGTGTTCTTGATGTTCTCAGAGGCATTGAAGAACCACTGCCACTGCTTGAAGTGCTTGGTGTAATCGACCTGGTCGCCCGCGCTGGCAAAGAACTTGCCCTCGGGGAACATCCTGAGCGCGGTATCGACTACCTTGCCCCATGTGCCGTACTGAACAGCGTTCTGCGACTGCTCGTCGCTGACATGGAAGAAGGTGAAGGAATCGGAATTGTCCGCGGTCTCGATTATACCCGTACCGCTCCACCAGCCGTACTTTGCATCGCCGACTCTGTAGCAATACTTCGTGCCGGGCTTGAGACCGGTTATGGTCGCGGTGTGGCGGTTGACATTGATGCCGTAGGAGATGAAGCCGATAATACCGAGATCGACGCCGGGATACTCCCTCTTGACGAGCTCGGAGGCCGTGCTGACCTTGACTCCCTTGGGAAGCTTATCGGTGAAGGTCGGGTTCTCCGAATACTCGGCTATCTGAATGTCGGAATTTTTGAGGCTGTACTTTGTATACCAGTTGATGCTTCTCTCGGTCGATGCGTCGCCGGTGAAAGTTGTGCCTATATTCGAGGGCAGGCGCATATTGTCAACCGTGACCTCGGGCTCGACGGGGCCGTCATAGACGAGAGTCACATCGAGGTCGGACTTCTCGGCAGGATTCGTATCCTCGACGAGGCTGCGAAGCATTCTGCCGACAGTGTAGCCGATGCTGTCATACTGGCTCTGAGTCATATACTCATCCATGACGACGGTGTTGAGTATATTGCGCAGGCTGCTGTACTTCTCGGGCAGGAGGTTGAGCACGCTGTAGATAACGTTCTCATAGCTCGGGTTGCCGCGGAAGATAATCTGCATGATGATATCGGTCACAACGCCTATGGGGCTGGTGACAGAGCCGGCAGGGAAGAGCTTGCCGGGGTTAAACTGGAGGGTCGAAAGGATCTCACCCTCGACAACATCGTTGAGCAGGGTGTCGATAAGGAAGTTGATGAGTTCCTTTGCACCGTCTCTGTTCTCAAAGTAGTCGAGGACATCGTTCATGAACTTGTCGTCGCTGATATCCTCGTTGGCGTTGTAAAGAGTGTAAAGAACGGTGTAGGCGGCATCCTCAAAGGTGCCCTTCTCGTTCTTGCTCTCCATGCCCATAGCCTCATAGAACTTTGTGCATTTATAATCAGAGACCTGATAGTTGAGAGCCTTTGTGACTACGCCGTCAATGACCTCCATAACATGGTCGGGGTTATTGATATAAGCCTCGTCGACCTGCGCGCACAGATCCTTGATGAAGCTCATAATGTTGCTGCTGACCGTAAATATCTCAACGCTGCCGACCTCGAAGCCGTTCGTGCCGAGCGCGTCGATGATTATCTTCTCAAGGTCGATTCCCGAAGCCTCGAGATATGCATAGAGTCCGCCTGCCTCCTGAATGTCCTCGAAGATGCCGGAAAGGGCATTGTCGATCATGGTCATGGCGAAGTTGTGGAGATCGCCGGGGCCATAGGTCTTGAAGAACGAGAAGCTGTTCTTATAGGGCTGGGCATAGGTCTTCGATGTGCCGTTGGGGAAGTTTACGACAATGGGTCCGTCCTCGTCAATGTCGTGGGACTTCGCATCGCAGATTATCTTGCCGTCCTGAGTGTTGTCAAAGGTGACGGTTCTGAACTTGTTCGGGAAAGCCGTGAGAGAGGTTGTCTCGATATCATACAGGGTCTCGCCGTTATCATTGGTGTGGGCGGCGATATCGGGGGTATGGAGATGTCCGCTGAAGGTGAAGTGCATACCTGCGTCTGCGAGAGTCTCGGTGCACTCCATCCAATCGTCAAGCACGAAAGCAAAGAATATTTCGGGCTCGATGGTCATGTGGGGAACGAAGTTGTGGTGAGCCATGCCTATGACGGTCTCGCCGTTCTTCTTTGCCTTTTCGCACTGCTTGAGAGCCCACTGCATGAGCTCGGGGGTGATGCTGCCCGCGGTCTCCTGAACATCGTCGCCCTTGGCGGTGACATCGGACGAATACTTGTTGGTATCCATGACGATGAGTCTGTAGCCGCCCTTGAGGCTTATAGCGTAGGAGAGCTGACCCGCCTGACCTGTGGTGGGGGTGAAGACATCTTCTTTTTCGTCCGTCACAAGGTCGCGTCCGAGATTCTTATAGATCTCGCGGAACGCCTCGGGAGAGGTGACTTCGCCGGACTCTTTGACGCCGTTTTTGAATGTAACGCCGTTATAGTTGTTGACATCGTGGTTGCCGTTTACAACGATGACCTGTATTCCGCTCTCCTTTTCAAAGGCTTCGAGCTTTGCGGCAAGAGCCTTGTGACCCGCCAGCTCGCCGTTGAGGGTCAGATCGCCGGGAAGGAACACATAGTCGCTCTTCTCCTCAGCGGCCTTGTCGAGAGCCGCTGTCAGGAGCGCGTCAACCTCGTTGTGCTGACGGGAACCTTTGTCGTTCCATTCGTTGTAGGCTTCGCTGAATCCGTTCTTTGTGTTCCCGGTTCCTTTTTCGGAATCAGCAAAATAGTGAATGTCGGAGATGGATGTGACTTTGAGCTTGCCCTTCTCGGTCTGCGCAAAGGCACTGAAAACTCCGGTCGGGAGGGCGGCAAGGACGAGGGTCATGCAGACTATAACTGCAATGATGCGTCTTGCAAGTCTTCCTTTGTTTTTCATTTCGTTTCCTCCTTTTTTCTGGTTTTATATTAAACAAAAACGAAAATGCTTAATCCTCCGAGCCGTCCGTCTGCTCGGCTATGCCGAGATATGCGTCCGCCTCCGCGGCGTCCATGCTCTCGATTCCCTTGAGCTTGCCCGCCATGATACGGTTTCTGTCCTGCGCGGCGACAAGGGTGCGCCCCGCCTCGTCTATCTTTTTCTTCGCCTTGTCGAGCACATCGCCGAACTTCTCATACTGCGCCTTGGCGACGGAGAGCAGACGGCGGACTTCGTTCGCCTTCTCGTTTATCGCCACGGCTCTGAAGCCCATGGAGAGGGAGTTGAGAAGCGCCGTTATCGTGGTCGGTCCCGCTATCATGATGTTATATTCGCGCTGGATGCGCTCGGCTATTCCCGTGCGCGAGGACGCGATTTCGGCATAGAGTCCCTCGGTCGCGAGATACATTATCGCAAACGGGGTCGTAGCCGGAACGTTTATGTATTTTGTGACGAGCTTCGCTTCGCTCAGGACTCTGTCTTCAAGAGCCTTGCGCGCCTTGGCGACTTCTTCGGCATCCGCGCTGTCCGCGGCGGAGCAGAGGCGCACATAGTCCTCCATCGGGAACTTCGAGTCAACGGGGAGATATGCGTCCGCGCCGCCGTCTCCGGCAGGGATGCGGATAGCGAACTCGACGCGCTCGGAGCTGCCCGGGCGGGTGGCAAAGTTTTTTTCATACATATTGGGTATCGTCTGGTCGAGTATACCCTCGAGCTGGACTTCCGCCCATGTGCCGCGCGCCTTGACATTCGTCAGCACGCGGTTTAAGTTCGTGACATTCGTTGTAACGCCCGTCGAGAGTTCTTTCATCTCGCCGAGCGATTTGTAGACATTTTCGAGCTGCTCGGAAACTGTCTTGAACGAGCTGTCAAGTCTGGTAGTGAGGGTCGAGGAGAGCTTTTCGTCGACGGTCGCGCGCATTTCATCGAGCTTTTTCTCGTTGCTCTGCTGCATTTTCTCTATCGACTCTGCAATAATTCTCGACTGTCTGTCGTTTTGTTCTATGTTGTTGCGGCGGATAGTGTCGAGCGACTTCGAGAACATATCCGTCAGCTGCTGCTGATGCTTGAAATTCGCCTCGGTCATGAGTGCGAGACGCTCGTTCATCTTGTCGAGCGATTCGGTGAGCTCGGAGCGCATGTCCTTCTGATTGCCCGCGCTCTCTCTGCGGCTGCGCTCGAACTCGTCGCGCAGCTGACCCTCGAGCGAGCTGACTTTATGCTCAAGCTCCTTTATCTGCCCGTCCTGCGCGGAGGGGCGGTTGAGCTTCATTATAATGATCACAAGCAGCACGGCGCAGACAGCCGAAAGAGCCGCCGCGATATATAAAACAGCGTCCATAATTCCAATCTCCAAAATCTGTAAGATATGATAAAGAATTGTAACAGATTTTTAAAAAAATTGCAACATTTATACAGATATATTTTTAACAATAAAAATTTTTTGAACAATATTATATTTGCCGGATAATCTTTGCAATTAACGGTTGATAACGGGAGTGGTTTTATGCTACTATATAATGTATCTGAAAGGGGCTGTGCGCCCCGAAAAAATTATGCCTCAGACCGCCCGCAGAATTTGTATAAATACGCCGGCGTTTTCGATATACGGAGGAAAAGCATGAAAAAAATTACGAGAATAGCTTCAATATTTCTTTCGCTCGCGCTGATATTCACAGCCGCCGCCTGCGGCAAGGACGGCTCGGGCGCGGCGCTGAGCTATCCGATAGCAGCCCAGCCGGATTGTCTCGACCCGCAGATAGCGCAGGGCGCGGAGGCAAAGACCGTCGTGCTCAACTGCTTCGAGGGCCTTGTCCGCAAGGACGCGGAGGGCAAGTATTCCCCCGCCGCGGCAAAGAGCTGGAGCTATGATGCGTCCACTCTCACCTATACATTTAAGCTCCGCGAGGACGCGCGCTGGGTCATAATGAAAAAGGCATTCAAGCCCATACTCGGCGACAACATAGACAAGACTTTCGACTCCCGCGTCACGGCGGCGGATTTTGTCTTTGCGCTCAGGCGCGCGGTAGCCCCCGCAACGGGTGCGCCCGAAGCGCTGAGCCTCGGCGTCATAAAGAACGCAAAGGGCATAATAAACGGCAAGATGTCCTCCGACAAGCTCGGCGTGCAGGCGGTCGGCGACTTTGAGCTGCGCATAACGCTCGAAAGTGCAACTGACGAATCGGCTTTTCTCGATCTGTTGACAAAGGCAATATGCATGCCCTGCAACGAGACTTTCTTCAACGCGACCAAAGGGCGCTACGGGCTCGACTATTCGACGCTCCTGTGCAACGGTCCGTTCTATCTCTCATATTGGCTGCACGACTCCGCACTGACTATAAAAAACAACGACGACTACACCGGACCTTTCCCGGCGAAGCCCGCGAGCGTGTCGCTCGTAATCGACAGCGACAACGAGCAGAAGCTCACTTCCCTGCTCGACGGCACTTACTGCGCCGCCCAGCTCGGCACGACTGCGCCCGATTCGTCCGACCTCTCCGTAACAAAGAACTACGACACCGTCTGGGCGCTGTGCTTCAACTGCGCCGACGCGCCGCTCTCCAATGTGTCGTTGCGCCGCGCGCTCTGCACGGCGGTCGACTATAACTCTCTGACGCTCGAAAGCGAGGATATGCAAAAAACTTATTCTGTAATCCCGCCCGCCTGCTCTGTCGGCGAGGGAGCGGATCTTGGCAGCGAGCCCGTCAGCATTCTCGGCTACGGCATGAACAGATCCGCCGGATACTGGGCTCAGGCGCAGAAAGATCTCACGGGCAAACTGAGCCTTGAGATAATCTGCCTGCCCGAGCACGAAAACGCCATGCGCCGCATGATACAGGGCTGGCAGAAAGTGTTCGGTCTGAGCGTCAATTTTACAGTCACTGCGCTCGACAGCGCGACTCTTTCCTCGCGCGTGCAGGACGGCGACTATCAGATAGCCCTGACCTCCATGTCCGCGGGCATAACGGACGCTGCAGGTTTCCTTTCGACGCTCACCTCGCAGGGGACGAATAATATAGTCAGACTCAGCGACGCGCAGTTTGACGCATCCGTCAAAAACCTCAAGGCGCTGAGCGGCTCTGAGCTCGTCAAGGCTTGCCGCAGCGCGGAGGGCAGACTGCTCTCGCTCGGCGTGGTGCTCCCGATGTTCATAACCCCGAGCTATTTTGCAACGGCGAAGGGCGTCAACGGCCTGAGCGTTGACCCGGAGAGCTCGGCGGTCGATTTTGTTTTCGTAACGGCGAAGGACTGACAAGATGAAAAAGGAAAACAGACTCAGATATATACTCCCCGAAAATCGGACGGTGCGCATCGTGCTCGCCGTCTTTTTCTGGTTATTGGCGGCGGCGTGCGCCGGATGCATATTCTGGCTTTCGAGCCGTGACGGCAACCAGTCAAAGGACATGAGCGACAATGTACGCGGAATTTTAGCCAAAATTCTCGGCTCGCCGCTCGGCAGCTTCATTGTGCGAAAATTCGCGCATTTCTTTGAATATGCGGCGCTCGGATTTCTTATCGGCTGCGCGCTTTTCCTCAGCCGCAGGCGTTTTTCGCCCGTTATCTCCGTCATTTGCAGTGCCCTTTATTCAGTCAGCGACGAGATACACCAGTATTTCGTCCCCGGACGAGCATGCCGCATTTTCGATGTCGGAGTCGACACCCTCGGCGCGCTGACGGGTACACTTATCCTCACGCTCATAATTCTTATAGTAAACTCAATCGCAATGCGCAGAAAGGAAAAATATTCCGCGTAAATTTTTAGCATTTCTATTGTCGTTTTATAACAGTATATGATATAATAAAGCTTATATAGAGACTTTTTGGCTGAGAGGTATATTCAATGGATCATAAAGAGGGGCTCATAGTCGGGCGCAACGCAGTGCTTCAGGCTCTCGAAAGCGGCAGAACGATAGACAGCGTGACCGTTGCACAGGGTCAGCGCGGCGGACAGGCAGGCAGAATAATCGACATCTGCCGCGAGCGCAAGATCCCCGTCAAATTTGCCGATCAGCGCAGGCTCGACCGCCTCTGCGACGGCGCGGCGCACCAGGGCGTTGCGGCATTTGCCGCGGCTCACGAATACGCCGAGATGGACGATATTTTCGCCCTCGCCGAGAGCAGGAATGAAAGCCCGTTCATAGTCGTGTGTGACTCACTTGAAGACCCGCACAACCTCGGCGCTATCCTCAGAAGCGCGGAGGCAGCCGGAGTTCACGGGGTAATTATCCCGAAGCGCAACTCCGTGACCCTCAACTACACAGTCGCCAAGACCTCGGCGGGCGCTATTGAGTATGTCCCCGTAGTAAAAGTCGCGAACCTCCCCGCCGCCATCGACGAACTCAAATCGCGCGGCGTCTGGATATTCGGCGCGGACATGGACGGCACGGATTACACCGCCCTCGACTACAGCGGCAGCATCGCTCTCGTCATCGGCTCCGAGGGCAAGGGCATAGGCCGCCTTGTGCGCGAAAAATGCGACTTCATCGCCTCCCTGCCGATGCGCGGCAAGATAAATTCTCTCAACGCCTCCGTCGCGGCGGGAATCCTCATGTTCGAAGCGGCGAAACACAGAAACTGACTTTTATCCGATTTTTTCAGCATATAAGCATATATAAATTGGGGTGAGATGAGTGGAAAACAAACCTTCCGATAAGCGGAGCAACATGCCGCTTGACAAAGTTCTCTACCAAGTGGCGAAGATTGAACACGACAGCGGCGAACCGGACAAGATCTGGAAAATAACCGACATAGACGATCTGATAGCGAGCACGGACGCCGATTCCACAGCACTTGACTACGATGACGACGATGAGCTTCTGATGAGCATCGCCTACTATAAAAACAGATACTCTGACGATGACATATCGTCGGAGTATGAGACTATATATACAGACCCGAAAGAGCCGGAATCCGAGCCCGACGAAGAGCCCGAGTCGGAAGAAGCCGAACCCGAAAATCCGGCGGACGAACCGGAGGCTTCGGCAGAAGCAGAAGCCGAAGAGCCTGCTGAGCCCGCAGAATCAGACGTGGCGGAGCAGACCGTCGAAAACAAAGAACCTGTAAGCGAAGTGCCTTTTGCGAAGCCCGAAGAGACGGAATCAGCCGGCGAATCATATTTTGAAAGCGAAGCGGCAACAGAGTCCCCCGCAGAGCCGGAAGAAACCGAAGCGGTGCAGGAGTCTGCCGACGAAATTGAGCCGGAAGCCGAGGAAGTTAAGGCTGAAGAAGTTCCCGCCGATGAGAGCGAGGATATATACTCCGATTCAAAAATCGAGCTATCTGTTGTGAAAGCCGACGGCGAAGATGATGATATACAGGAATCGGAACCTAAAGATGAAGTTGACACGGACGAATCAAATAAAACCGACGAGTCCGACAACAGCGATAACATTCTGACGCTCCACGGCGAGGAAGAAGAATCCGAGGACGAGGATGAAGCCGAGAAAAAGCCGACGGTAGAGGAGCTTTTCGGTGCGCCTGCTTCGAGATATTTCGGCGAGCCGACAGAAGAGCCGGAGGAGGACTCCGAGCGTGAGAGCCGCGCCATACCCGGCCTGTTCGGCGACACAGTCGTGTTCGGTCCGATGAAATCCCTTTCCGAGCCGACGCAGAATAAACCCGACGACGAATATAAAACAAAGCTCATGACCGCGATAGGCTCGGCAAAAGCGCCGCAGAGCACTGAGACGATAGAGAAGCCCGGCGTTATCTTAAAGCGCGGTCCTCTCTCCGAGACATCGGGGCTCGAGCCCCTGCCGCAGGTCATTCCCGCCGAAGAATTTGTCGGCTCGGGGGACAATAAGCCCGCGTCGATAGAGGATCAGCCTTTCACTAATCCCGCCGCCGGCAATCAGCCGGAGGAGGAGCAGATGATGCTCAGCGGCTTCGGCGAAGAGCCGGAGACTGAAAAAATAGACGAAGACGAGCTTCGCAGCGAGCTCGACAAAAAGAGGGCGGAGAAGAAGAAAAAGTTCGTTCTGCTCGGCGGACTCGGCGACGATGAGCCGCAGGAGGACGAAAATCTGCCCGAAGAGAAAGAGGACGAGCCGGAGGAGCAGCCCGAGAAAAAGAGAAAGCACTCCGAGAAAGCTCCCCTCGAATACGAGAAGCCCGAACAGCGCGGCAGAGTCTATAACAGCCTCAAGAACGCCGCATCGCAGTTCAAGACCTCGGTTATCGGTCTGTGCGTGCTTGAAGGCGTGTCGCTGCTTCTGCTGCTCATACCGAAAATTCTCGAGTGGGCGGCGATAGACGCGCCCGCGTTCGACCGCGGAGGCGCAGGACTCGCGGCGGCTAATATAGTGCTTCTGCTCGCGTCGTTCTATCTCGCGTTCCCGAATATTTTATCCGGCGTAAAAGCGCTTGCAAACGGTCGCGTGACCGGCGGCGCAGTCGGCGGGCTGACATTTATACTCGCCCTCGTCCAGACGATACTCTCGTTCTTCAACAAATCGCCCGAGGGCGCTTCGGGCATGTTCTACTGCGCGGCGGCGATATTCGCCTTGCTCATGACCGCCGAAAACAGCAGCCGCGGCACGGCGCGCGTGATGCAGAATTTCCTCTTCTGCACCGCAAAACGCAAATCAGGGCTCTACGGCATAAGGGCTATAGAGAGCGAGAAAGACGCATTTGAAGTCGGACGCGCGCTCAAGATGGGCAACCCGGACATTTTATATTCCGGCAGGGTCGAGTTCCCCGCCGACTTCATCAAAAATTCCGAAGCCAACTCCCCTGCGGACAGCTGCATAAAGCGCAGTCTGATAATTTCGTCGGCTGTCTCCGTGCTGCTCGCAGTTATATCGGGCATAATAACAAAAGATATCTTCCAGGCGTTCGGCGTGCTCACCGGCGCGTTCTGCCTGACTTCGCCCTGCGCCATTGAACTCGCGCTGATGATCCCGCTCTATCTTGAGAACAGGAAGCTCAACTCAGAGGGCGGCATGATAGCGAGCTACGACGCGGCTCTCGAATGTTCCGAGGCGGTCGCCGCCTCCGTTGACAGCGCCGATCTCTTCGACCGCGCGGCGTGCGAGATGCACGGAATGAAGGACTTCCACACCGTGCGCATAGACGATGTTCTGCTCTACGCAGTCGCTATAGTGCTCAAATCCGGCGGTCCGCTCACAGATGTCTTCAACCGCATTATCGGCGGCTCGACCGAGCTTCTGCCGCCCGTGCGCGACATGATATACGAAGACAGGCTCGGTCTCTCCGCGACAATATATAATCAGCGCGTGCTGCTCGGCAACCGTAATTTGCTCACGCACCACAATATTGAAGTGCCGCTCAAGTCCGAGGAGGACAAGGTAAAGCGCAACGGGCGCAAGATTCTCTACATAGCCATCGACTCGCAGGTCGCGGCGATGTTCGTTTTCAACTACGCCGAGGACGCATCGCTCAAGGATTCGATAAACGAGATGGCGGACAACGGCTTTAGCCTTGTCGTTCGCACAGACGACCCGAATGTGACCGACGAGCTCATCGCCGCCCGCTTCGGCATAGCGCAGAAAGATATCAAAATGACGCTCTCCCACGGCGCGCGCATATTCAGCGCATACCGCGACAGCGTTGTTGATTCAGCCCCCGCAAAGGTCATGCACGACGGCTCCGCCCGATCTTACTTCAAGAGCATCGCGGCGTGCGGCAGGCTCGCAAACTTCGCTTCGCGCTGGGCAGTGTTCGCCCTTATCGTGCAGGCGGTCGTGGCGGCGGGTGCGATACTCTGCGTCGCGCTGAAGGCGTTCGCGTTTGTGTCGCCCCTGACGGCGGTCATAGTTCAGGCCGCGATAGTGGCTTTCAGCGTAATATTGGAAAAATTCAAAAGATAAATATACTACCCTGTAACATCTAAAAGTCTACATCCGGTTGAAGGATGAAAACGCAGGCAGACTGCCGCCTGTCAAGTTTGAAGACGCAGTTAAACGCAATCAGATGACGCAATGCTTGTAAAGTTTTAGGTATTGCAGGGTAGCAGGGGCTGCGCTGAGAATGCGACAGCCCCTTTCTGAAAGGATAAGCGGATATGCAGGAAAAATCAGTCAAGGCAAAAATTGATTTAAAAGGCAAGACCGTGCTCGTGACGGGCGCGGCGGGATTTATCGGCTCTTTTCTCTCGGAGCGTCTGCTCTCGGACTTTGAAGATATCCGCGTCATCGGCTTCGACAGCGTCAACGACTACTATGATATCCGCCTGAAAGAATCGCGGCTCGAAAAGCTTCAAAAGCACGAAAATTTTATTTTTATCAAAGCTAACCTCGCGGACAAGGACAAAGTGAGCGAAGTGTTCCGCGAATACTCGCCGCAGATAGTTGTCAACCTCGCGGCGCAGGCGGGGGTGCGCTATTCGATAACGAACCCCGACGCCTATATCGAGTCGAATATAATCGGCTTTTATAATATCCTCGAGGCCTGCCGCCACTCATACGACGACGGCGCAACACCCGTCGAGCATCTTGTATACGCTTCGAGCTCGTCGGTCTACGGCAGCAACAAAAAAGTGCCCTACAGCACCGACGACAAAGTTGACAACCCCGTCAGCCTCTACGCCGCGACGAAAAAATCCGACGAGCTGATGGCTCACGCCTATTCGAAGCTCTATAATATCCCCTCGACGGGACTCCGCTTCTTCACGGTCTACGGACCCGCAGGCCGCCCGGACATGGCGTATTTCGGCTTCACCAACAAGCTTCTGCGCGGCGAGACGATACGTATTTTCAACTACGGCAACTGCAAGCGCGACTTCACATACATCGACGATATAGTCGAGGGCGTTGTGCGCGTCATGCAGGGCGCGCCTGAGCGCAAAGACGGCGAAGACGGTCTGCCCGTTCCGCCGTATGCGGTCTACAATATAGGCAACCAGAACCCCGAAAACCTGCTCGACTTCGTCGACATTCTCCAGCAGGAGCTTATCGCCGCGGGAGTTCTGCCGAACGATTACGACTTCGAGGCGCACAAGCAGCTCGTCCCGATGCAGCCCGGCGATGTCCCCGTGACCTATGCGGACACGACCCCGCTCGAGCGCGACTACGGCTATAAGCCCTCGACAGATCTCAGAACCGGGCTTCGCAATTTTGCCCGCTGGTACAAAGATTTTTACAAGATTTGAATAGCATATATTATATATTATATAATGTATGTCTTTCGGGTCAGAAATGTGGATGAAAGACAAATTAAGATTTGTATTATTTGGAGGCTCGATTATAAAAATTATTTGAGTCGCTCACTTTACCATGATTCAAGTGATAGCCCGCTCCCCATTCATTTCGTGCCTTGACTCGAAATGTTTCAACAAAAAAATCCTACCCGATGCTGCTGCGCGGGTAGGATTTCTGTTATATTCACTCTCTGATATCAATCCGGATTATGTTCATAGAAATAGTCATACGCCTCTTCGTAGTCCTCGAAGTCGTCGTAATAATAGTCGTAAAAGTCCTCGGGGTCATTGAAGTCGCGGGCGTTATACGGATCGTCGTCATAGTAGGCTTTTTTCGTGGTAGTCACCGGGCGGTTGCCGGAGGGTCTATACGAGCCGCCGGAGGATGAACCACCGGAAGAGGAGGTCTGCTTCGGCACGGTCTCATATTCCGGATAATGCCACACGCTTTCCACGGCGCCGTTTCTCACATCTACCGCATAATATGCGTATAACCAATCAGAATACTCCGACTGCTTTGCGTAATAGGGGATCTTCCAATAATATTCATGATACCCCTCGCGGCGGGCAACTGTCTGATCGTAGAACTTTGAATATTTGAGCGGGTCATAGTTGACGGCGGTCGCCTTGCCGAGCTTTGTCGAATTTATCAGTGACTCCGGCATTCCCTCATACGGCAGAATCTCCGAGACGGGGGTTATCCCCTTGTCGGTTTTTATCCCGAGAAAGTGAATCTCTCTGCCGTCATTGACCGATATCAGGTTTTGTCTGCTGATGTAGGCACTGTAGTTTATTTCATGCTCCTCGCCCGACCCCGTCACATACTCGCCGACATAATATGTATGCAGGGAGATATGGATAAACGGGTAGTCGGACTTCACGCCGTCGAGCTCGTCGAGAAAATAATAGAACTTTTTCCAGTCCTTTATTTTTTCGGGCGGGTCTAATTTCAGCGATACTTCAATTTCATATTTTATCGGGTCCTCGGTTTCGTCGTAGATGTATTTGTTGCTGTACGGCTCATGAATAACTGATTTGACCGTCAGTTGCGCGTTGACCTTGTGCTTTTTGCAGACGGCGGCAAATGCTTCTCTGAGCCTCAATTGCTCGGCGTCCGCCGTATCGTGTCGGTACAGGCTCTCGTCGGCCTCACTCTGCCGGCGTGATTTGTCCTCGCGGGCGGCATTTATTACGTTTCTCGCGAAAAGCCCCAGCGTGACGATCAAAATAAGCGCGCATATTATGCTGACAACTATCTCCGCCGTATTCGGCTTGTTCTTGGTCTGTTCGCTCATGTCCTCCCTCCTTATAGCTCTGCAAACCCGGGATTATTTCTTCTTTCTGCCCTTTTTCTCAGTATATTCATTGCCCTTGACTCCGGGATTGACGAGCTTGAGCTTGCGTCTCTGGCGGCGCTTGTAGTTTTCATATAAGAACAGCGCAATATAGCCGACAACGAGAACGGCGACTATCGATGCGATAATTTTAAATACAGTGCTCGAAGCGACTTTCTTTATCGTTGCGCCTATGAACAGCAGAACATTTCTCGACACATCCTCGGACGCGACGAGCTTTATCCGCGCTATCTCCTCGCCGGCATAGAGCACACGAGCCTCGCATATCTCCTGACCCTTTTTGACCGGCGCGTCAACACTTTTCGGCACGGTCTCGGGCACGGGCTCAATAAGCACGCTTCCGGCGTCAGCCCCCGTCGGGACGAGAGCCAGCACTTCTTCACCCGGGACGAGCGAAATATGATCGGTTCTGAATGAGAGTTTGAGCGGAACTTCGGTTATTATCTGAGTCGGGCTCGCTATCGACTTTAATTCGATGTGGTTGAACACCCAGTTGAACATCCTGCGGCAGTCGACAAACGCGCAGTTTTCAAGCGGCTCATCGTCGTCGATATTCTGCATCGGCGCGTTCATTATCACGCACAGATAGTTATAGCCGTTGCCCGTGCCTTTTGATATGACGCAGCGTCCGGCGTTGTCGGTCGAGCCGGTCTTGATACCCACAGCGTAGGGCGAATAATAATCGGCATATGCCTTGTTCATAAGATTATTCGTGTTGCGCAGGGTGCGCTCCTCGCTCTTGTTTGTGGCGGGGACTTTATATATTGTAGTCGAAGTTATCTCCGAAAAATACGGCAGGGTCAGCGCGTGCTTTGTTATCGTCATCAGGTCGCGCGCGGTGGTGTAGTGATTCGGGTCGTCGAGTCCGTGGACATTCGCAAAGTGCGTATTCTTGCAGCCGAGAGCCGCCGCCTTGTCATTCATCATCTTGACAAAGCCTTCGATAGATCCGCCGACATGCATCGCGAGGACATTCGCCGCGTCGTTGCCGCTTCGCACAAGCAGGCAGTAGAGCAGATTCTTTATGCTCATCTTCTCGCCCGGCTCAAGCCCGACTATCGAGCTTCCTGTGCCGTCGAGCAGGTGGATAGCCTCGTAGCTCGCCTCGACTTCTTCATCGAGATCCTTGCAGTTTTCGAGCACGACGGTGGCGGTCATTATTTTAGTCAGCGAGGCGGGAGCCGCCTGCTTGTCCGCGTCTTTTTCAAAAATGACCGTGTCGTTGTCGAGGTTGACGAGCAGATAAATCTGGGCATAAATAGGATTATCTCCGCTGTCTGTCAAACTTTTCTCATATACCGCGTTATAATTAGCGTAGGCAGGCATGGTGCAGAGCACCGACGCGATAAGAATAAAACAAAATAAAATTTTTATGAGTTTTTTCATAGACAGTCACCGCCGAATGTTGTATTATATATATAAACGATAGAAGACAACTTTGTCCTGACACTAATTGATTATACCAGTTTCAGGCTGTAAAATAAAGTAATAAAACGGATTTTGTTTATCAGGGGGATTAAAAATCATGCTTTATGTTACGGGAGACACCCACGGAGATTACGAGCGATTCACATCTTCCGCGCTCAAAAAACTGAAAAAGGGCGACACGCTCTTCATCTGCGGCGATTTCGGATTCATCTGGGACGGCTCGAAGAACGAAGAGAAGATGCTCAAAAAGATAGGCAAGCTCAAATACAACGTCTGCTTTATCGACGGCACGCATGAGAATTTCGAGCGACTCAGAAGCTACGAGGTCTCGGAATTCAAGGGCGGAAAAGTCCATCATATCACCGGTAACCTCTATCATCTCATGCGCGGCCAGACTTATGATTTCGACGGCGTGAGCGTCTTTGCCATGGGCGGCGGCGAAAGCCCGGATATAGATATCCGCTCCGATCTCAACTCCTGGTCGGGCGACGAGATACCCACCGAAGCGGAGCTGACCGAGGGCGCGCAGAATCTAAAGAAGCTCGGCAACAAAGTTGATATTATAATCACCCACGAGCCGCCGATGAAGATAAAAGGTTTCCTCAGACTCAAGGACAAAGAGCCCGTGCGCGTGACGGGACTCAATACATATTTCGAGGAACTCGGCGCGGCATGCGAATACAAGCACTGGTTCTTCGGCTCGATGCATATCGACAAGTTCATCTCCTCGTCCCACATCGCGGTGTTCCAGCACATAATCAACGCAGAGACCTGCGAGATTGCAAAATAAATATCTTATTCAAAAGCTCCCGGAAAATTTCCGGGAGCTTTTTTATATTTTTTTACTTCGTACCCAAAAACGGGCGGTTCGTACCGCACGCACATAAAGCATATTTAAGAAAAATATGTTATGATATATGCGAATAAAAAGGAGGGCAAGAAATGAATATTAAAAGAACCATTGCGGCTATCCTCGCTTTTCTCGCGCTGGCTTCCTTCGCGGGATGCAAGGGAGAGAAGAAAGACAATTCGACTTCAACCTCGGCAGAAGCTGCCGGTGCCCAAGCATCTGAGGCAGAAAATGGAAGTGAGGCGGCCGAGAGTGCTTCAACCTCGCAGGCGGCCACTGCCGAAGAGAGCAAATATCCCCAATACTATATTGATATGTCCGGGGTTAATTGGAATCACTGGACGCTTCACAAAGAAAGAGATTTGTCCTATTTTGAGAAAACCCCTAAAGATATCTCAATCTTAAACAATGATTTTGATTTTGACGACCGTGGGAACCTCGTTCTCACAATTGCATATGAAGACGACAACCGAGAAAACTGCAAAGGCTCTGTAGGCTGCAAATACACATACAACAGCGACGGCACTATAAAGCGCGCGGATTTTACCGATGGCTATGCTACAAGCGAATCATATGAATATGACTCTGCGAAGCGCCTTGTCAAGACGGTTTCCGTGAGCCGAGACAAGGCGTATGAGCCCAAGACGACCTATTATACTTACAACTCCGCAGGTCTGCTCACCTCGGAAAAGTGCTATTCCGGCGGCAAAAAGCTTATTGATAGCAAGGATTTCAAGTATAATACCGACGAAAAAATTACCGCATGCACCATAAGTGTAAGCAAAAACGAAACGCAGGGTATAACCACATACGAATATGACAGACAGGGAAACTGCTTGATTGAAAAGCATTTTGATTTAAATCGCAAAGCTACCGGCAACAAAGAATTCAAATATGACAAGAACGGATTTGTAATATACCAAAAGGAAACAAATCTTAAATCCAATGAAATCGCCGAGATTTATTACACCCTTGACAAATATGAAAATCCGACCGCAGTAAAGGTGTATTTGACAACGGGCGGCAAAAAGGATTTGAAATACGAACACAGATATTCATATGATTACGGCAAGTCCGAAATCAAAGTGACCGGCAAAATCATCGCCTATGATTCAGACGGCACGCTCATCCTCGACGGCACCAGAATTTATAAATACCACGAGACCAAGCCTACCGAGATGTACTTTGCAAATCTCGTTTCAGAATTCAGCTGCAACTATGGATTCTTCGCCGATTGAAGCCTGCAATCTATCGGCATGGCAAAAGAAATATATCGCGGCAGGCAGTATTAAACCGGAGGACAAAAACATGAAATTAAAAAGGCTCGCTGCGGCGATTCTCGCGGCGGCAATGATTGCAGCGGTATTTGCCGGATGCAGCAGCAAAAAGCCCGAAGCAACGGAAACGTTCGGCGCGATAGTCGGAACCGAGGACGAAAAGTATTCGAAATATTTTCTCGGCATCGGCCACCCGAACTGGAACCGTTGGAACTGGACATCGGAAAAAGATAACCCCCGGAATAACGGAATCCGCGGGATAGACGATCTCCTCGACTGGGAATATTCAAAATATCAGATGCGATACGACAATGCAGGTAATCTTCTGAAAGTAGATGATTATTCTATAAAATTTTTTCTGTGCTTCCCGTTTGATGTGGAGAGTGAGGGCGTCGTAACGGAATATCAATACGACAACGACGGGCATATACGTTCTGTGCGCTTTCGCGGCCAATGGCCCCATAGAAGATACATGACATGTGAGCGCGACGACCGGGGCCGCATCTCAAAAACTGTTATTAAATATTCGTCCAACTCAATTATCACTCTATATGTCTACGACGACGCGGGAAACATAGTCGAAGAGAACAGCATTTGTGCTAACAGCTATTTCTTCGAGTCTACTTTGAATTACAGAATAAAAACCGTGTATACATATGACGAAAACGGCTGTCTCATCCGTTCGATGAGCACTAAATATGACCGGGACGAAAATTTTGAAAACAGCACTGAACGCGAATTTGATCCGCAGACCGGCGCGCGCACAAAGGAAACAAAAACATATATCAGCGGCGTCGAGGAATGCACTTACGAAAATGACAAGTACGGAAATCCCACGACTATAAAAACATGCAGTATTAAGAAATCCGATGATGGCACCGAAGATAAAGAATACTATCCGGAAATCAACATCGAATATACTTATGAAGAGAATAAAATTACGGCAACAGAAGACTCGGGCGTCCGTACATATGAACATTTCGGATCACGCCGGCTGGACGATGTATTATACTGAGACAATGGGGGGGATGTGGTGATTTTAATGAAAGCAAAAAGAATCCTTGCGGCGGTGCTGGCGCTGCTCATGCTTGTTTCGTTTGCCGGCTGCAAGAAAAGCAAAAGTAAAAAGAGAGGCAACCTCGTCTCCGGCGAGGTTTCGCAGCGGTATTCCGACGGCGAAGGCAAAACCGATATTTACGAAATAAATTCTAACGCCGAACTGCCGAGCGCCGCGCAACAGCCGGGCGTTTCCGCCGCGAACGCTCCGGCGGGCGGTGCTTCCGGCAAAGGTGCAAACACATCTTCCGGCAACAAAGCTTCGGCAAACCCGCACTATTATCTCGGACTTTACCGCAGTGAATGGCAGCACTGGGTCGTTGTCAAAGACGCCACATATGATTCATCAAACAAATACATAACCGGAAAAAGCGTCAAATTTGACTCGAACGAGAATATAATAGGCGAAGAATATTACCCGTACGGTACATATCGCGCGGAATATAAATATAACTCCGACGGGACTATCGGCTCGGCGCAGACAATGTACTGCTCGCCGGCAAACTATTCTTACAAATACGACTCACAGAAGCGGCTCGCAAAAGTTACGGAAAAGTCCGGAAATATTATAACCACTGTCACAGAGTTTACATATGACAACAACGGCAGGCTTGTCTTTGTCCGCGAACGGCTCAACGACGGGAACCTGGACACCGAATACAAATATGACTCAAAGGGCAACCTGACGGAGTGTATCAGCGGTGGGAGCAGGTATGTATATAAATACGACTCAAGCAACCGTCTTATACTCAAGCAGTGCTACGACACCGAAAACGGCGGCAAGCTCACAACAGAAAAGGAGCGAAAATACGACAAGAACGGATATGTGATCTACTATCGGGATATGTATTATTCCGACGAAGGGCAGGTCACAACCGAAGAATTCATCACCAACGATATAAACGGCAACCCCGATCAGGTGAAATGCTACTCAACAAAAAACGGGAAAAAGGCACTTGACTACACTTCGAAAACGGTATACTTCTACAAAGAAAAAGTGACCGCCGCCACGCGCTTTACCTACGCAAAAAATGAAGAAGGCAACAAGGCGTTACAGGTCACCGAGTATGAATATCACCGCAAAGAAGCGTTTAATGTTTCGCCGGATACAATAATGTAAGCAGGCAGGGACGGTTCAGCCGTCCCTGTTTTTTAAAAAATAGGCCTATATTTCAAATTTTGTGGTATAATGTGTCTGCTACAAAAAGGGAGGCAGGACAATGAAGAAATTTATGGCGGCACTTTTGGCTTTTGCGGCGGTTATATTATTTGCCGGGTGCGGCGGAAAGACTGTGGACATCGACAGCACCCTGCAGGGCGAAAGCATTGCGGACGCACAGATGAATTCGGACGGTCAGGCGAGCAAAGTGATCTCCGCATATTATCTCGGCATCGGGTTCGACAAAGAGAGCCGCTGGAAGATGACCGAAGAGGACAAGCAAAGCGCGGACGGCAATTATATCAAAAACAAAGCCACCGAATATGACTCCCACGGGAATCCTCTGAGCAGCGATACGGATACTTATAAATATACCTACAACGGCGACGGCACCGTGAAGGAGATAACCCGCTCGGGCAGCCGCGAGTGCGTATATAGCTATAAATACGACTCGGACAAGAAAATCTCTCAGATATCCACGCTGAACGCTTCCGGCAAGGAAGAGGATGTGCTGAAATTCACTTATAACAAGTCGGGAAAGCTTATCTCAGCGCAGAACGGCAGCAAAAAGGCAGTGTTCTCTTATGACGGCAACGGCAGGCTCATTAAAAAAGACATCACCGACTCCGATGGGTATACAGTTTCCGATATTTTTGAATATAACGACCGCGGCGAGCTTATACGCGCGACAATATCGCAGGACGAGTCCGGCATGGCGAATTCGACGGAAGAATATCAATATGACGAAAACGGCGTGCTGACAAAGAAAGTTTCAAAAAATTTCCGCGGCATGACGGAGGAATACGAATACAAAAACGACGAGCACGGAAATCCGATTGAAATAAGATACACCGAAAAAGAGCACGACGAGATATCATACTCCTCCACCGAGACCTACTCCTATGAATACGGCGCGAAGAAAATAGTTGCCGTGGGCAAAACAGATCGCGGAGGGGTAAAAAGAACATACGAATATCAAAAAAGCCAAAGCGTAATCACGCCCGAGTCGGATATATTCTGACGGCATCAATTATTATCCCGGTCACGCGCCGGGATTTTTTCACTTTGTGAATCGAAAAATCAAAATCCGCACATTTTTTATAAAAAATGTGCTATTATATAGACGAAAAAAACTTTCAGGGGAGGTATTCCATGAAACTCAAGAGAATTTTTGCAGCCGTTCTGGCGGCGGCGATGCTGCTGTCGTTTGCGGGATGCGCGAACAAGGACACTCAGGGCGGCTCTTCCGAGCTTGCGGGAGAGCAGACGACCGAGGAGCGAACCACCGAGCCTCAGACGAATGAGGACGGCAGTCTCGTCAAGCCGAAAAACGCCGTCTCGGTCTCCGACGATGTGAAGATCAAGACCTACAGCGGCACTTCGCTCATCGAAATCGGCAACCGCGTCATGGAGCCCTACGGCAACGCGTATAAAAACATGAAAGCCTACGCCGACGCGCTCAACCGCCTCAAGGCGGAGATGCCGAACACCAAAGCCTACTGCCTCATGGCGCCGACCGCCATTGAGTTCTACGCCCCGAGCAAATATAACACCGGCGTGTCGAAGTCGCAGTACGAGGGCATGTGCTACATCTACGAGCAGTTAAAGGACATAACGCCCGTCAACGCCTATGCCGAGATGGCGGCGCACACGGACGAATATCTCTATTTCAGAAGCGACCACCACTGGACCACCCTCGGCGCGTACTACGCCTATCGGACCTTCGCCAAAGTCGCAGGGTTCACGCCCGTTGACAAAAACACTCTCCAGACCGGCAAGCTCTCGCCGTTCCTCGGGCTTTTCTACAAAGACACGAAGAGCACCGCGCTCTCGAATGACCCCGACTATGTCGAATATTTCATTCCGCCCGTCAACACAACGGCTATAGCCTCGGACACCGACGCCGCGATGAGCAACAGCTACAGCATTAAAGTCATCAACACAGAAACGACTTCGTCGAACAAATACTTAGCCTTTGTCGGCGGCGACCACGGCGTTGTCAAGATAACGACCGATGCACAGAGCGACAAGAGCATTGTTGTTATCAAAGAGAGCTACGCAAATGCCTTTGTCCCGTGGCTCTGCGCAAACTACAAGACGGTCTATGTCCTCGACCCGCGTATGCTGACCGTTAAGCTCGCGGATTTCGTCAAGACCAATTCGATAGACGAGGTCCTGTTCCTCAACTATATGTTCATTCCCAGCAACCCGAAGTTCATGAGCGCGCTGGAAAACATGGCGTAAATAAAACAACAAGAAAGCCCCGGAAGATTTGACTTCCGGGACTTTTTGTTTAAGCTAGCTTTCTGCTCTCATCTTTTTTCAGCGTGCGGTAAGTATAAATTATCACTATCGCCGAGGCGATAAATGCGAGGATATCCGCCGCAGGCATCGAAATTATTACTCCGTCGAGCCCCCACACGAGCGGGAGTACGAGCACCAGCCCGACGCCGAAAACTATTTCTCTTATCATCGACAGCGCGGTCGAGGCGACCGCCTTGCCCATCGCCTGCAGGAAGATGAACGCCGCCTTGTTGACGCAGGCAAGTGTCATCATGCACAGATATATTCTGAAGCATTTCACCGCGAACTCGGTATAATACGCGCTCTCGTTCGCCGCGCCGAAGATTGCTATAAGCCCGGTCGGGAACAGCTCGACTATGAGCGTCGCTATCGCGCCCGCAGCCGCCTCGCATATCAGCAGGCGGGTGAACAGCCCGCGCACGCGGCCGTATTTTTCCGCGCCCATGTTGTAGCCAACGATAGGAATACATCCCGCCGCCATGCCGATGCACACGGACATAATTATCTGGAAGAATTTCATCACTATTCCGACGACAGCCATGGGTATCTGCGCATATTCCGCGAGCCCGAAAACCGGGTCGAGCGCGCCGTATTTTCTGATCATATTATTCGTCGCCGCCATCGCCGCGACGAGGGATATCTGCGCCAAAAAGCTGCAAATGCCCAGCGGAATGAATCTTTTTATCACGCTGCCGCAGAGCCTGAACGACTCTTTTTCGAGCTTCACGGAGCGCATATGGAACAGATAATATGCCGCCATCGCTGCCGTGAGCAGCTGGCCGAGCACCGTAGCGACCGCCGCGCCCATCATACCCCATTTGAACACGAAAATAAATATTGGATCGAGAATAATATTGACCACCGCGCCCGCGACCGTAGACACCATCGCAAAGCGGGGGCTTCCGTCCGAGCGGATGACCGGATTCATCGCCTGACCGAAAACATAGACGGGGATGCCCTGGGCTATCCAGAAGAAATATTCTTTCGCGAACGCGAATGTTTTTTCGTTGACCGTGCCGCCGAACATGGCGATAAATTCATCCGAAAAAATCAGATATAATATGCACAGCACTATGCCGCCCGCAGCGGAGAGCACAACTGCGTTGCCGACTCCCCTGTGCGCGTCCTCGCGCCTGTCCGCGCCGAGGGATATGCTCACAAACGCGCAGCAGCCATCGCCTATCATAACGGCTATCGCAAGGGCTATGACCGTCAGCGGGAACACAACAGTGTTTGCGGCGTTGCCGTCCGAGCCGAGATATGCGGCGTTCGCGATGAAGATCTGGTCGACAATGTTATAGAGCGCCGCGACGAGCAGGGAAATCACGCAGGGTACCGAATATTTGCCCATGAGCCTGCCGAGCTTTTCCTGCCCGAGAAAGGCCTGATCGTTATTTTTCATGGTTGTCTCCTTTGCAAAAAAATAAAAGGCGCAAACCCATCCGGATTTACGCCTTTGGCTACACGATGAAAAAATTATATCAGCTTTTACCGTATTTTTCAAAGGCAGTAATTGTCAAACTTTTATTTTTTTGCGCCGATGATTTTATATAAAAAACGCAGAGATGCTTGAACGGCATTTGCGGTTATGCTATAATCTTGAAAAAAAGCAGGAGGAAGTTTATGAACAGCAGAAAAACAGCGGGCGCCGTCCTCGGAACGCTCGGCGGGCTGGCCGCTCTGACTGCGGCTTCGGCGGAGATATTCTATAACTTCGCGATAAACACGAAATCGCCCATACATATGAGCAAGCTCAACAACCTCGTTCAGAAGGCGACAAACACGAGCGCCGATGAAGAAGAGGCGAGCGCAAAATACAGCGGCATGACCGGGACACCCGAAATGAAAAAGTGGTACGCCGACGAGGGCAAGGATGTCTATATAACTTCCGACTCTCTGCGCCTGCACGGCAAGAGATTCAAAAATTCCGGCTCCGACTACGCGCTCGTCTGCCACGGATACACGAGCAAGGCGAAGCACATGGCGGGGTTCGTCAAAAAATTCTATGATCGCGGCTTCAATGTTCTCGCGGTCGATGCGCGCGCCCACGGCGACAGCGAGGGCGCAAAAATCGGCATGGGCTGGCCCGAGCGCAGGGACATAGCCGGGTGGATAAAGCTCATTCTCTCATGGGATCCCGACGCGCGGATAATCCTGCACGGCGTGTCCATGGGCGCGGCGACGGTGCTCATGGCATCGGGCGAGACGCTGCCCGAAAATGTCAAGGCCGTTATCGCGGACTGCGGCTACACCTCGGAGTGGGATGAGTTCATCTGGGAAGCGGAAACGCTGCACATCCCGTGGTTCCCGGTGCTCAACGCCGCATCATTGCTTTCAAAGCTTCGCGACGGCTATGATTTCAAGCAGGCGAGCGCGCTTGACCAGGTCAAAAAGAGCCGTATACCGACGCTGTTTATACATGGCTCGGAGGATGAGCTCGTGCCGTATAAAATGCTCGGCGAGCTGTACTTAGCGGCGGCGTGCGAAAAAGAAAAACTGACCGTTGAGGGTGCGGGACACGCGCTCTCGTCATCGGTTGACCCGGAATTATATTGGAGCACGGTTGAAAGATTCATAGAAAAATATATCGGCAGCTAAAGCAATAACCACCGTCGCGGACGGTGGTTAGAGCGTGTCGATAAACCTATTTTTGGTGGTTTCGCAAAAATCAAAGCCTCCCTTGTGTAAAGGGAAGTGGCGCGAAGCGCCGGAGGGATTGTTCTGAATAAGGGAAAAATTTTCAAAATGCTGAGTATTTTGAACTTTCATTACAACAACCCCTCAGTCACGGCTTAGCCGTGACAGCTCACCTTACACAGGGGAGCCTTGAGTCCGTGCAATGACAGACTTTTTTCGACAGACTGTAACCACCGTCGCGGACGGTGGTTATTTTATCGCACAAAAGAAAATCCCGACCGGTTAAGGTCGGGATTTTCTTTGTATAAAACGGGGGCAAGAAGATGGTAGGTGTCTGATTTATTCGGCCTGCTTCGAGTATTTCTTGAGATAGATAACTCTCATGAGCAGGCTCTCGATAGGATTGATCGGCTTGCACTTACCGAAGAGGCCGGAGCCTATGTAGGTAAGGCAGCTCTTCTCTGCGATCATCTCGACCGCACCTGCGTTGCTCTCATTAGAGCCGCAGCAAAGCGCGCCGCCGTCCTTGACGAGAACGCAGTGGCGACCCTTGAGCGCCTTGACGACCTTCTTGGGCGAATTCTTCGCGCACTTGAGGCTCACGCCGATTATCTGGGCGCTGTCATCAAGCTGAGGTTTAACAGTCTTGCCCATGGCGGCAACTGCGAGCACCTCGGGAGCCTGAGAATAAAGAATAGCATTGACATCATCGCGTGAAGCATATATGGCGCGATGGAGGTCTGCCGTCGGAATCTCTCCCTCGCCGCTGACCGCTGAAGTTGCGGGATCGACGGTGACGGTATGCTCCTTGTCGCCTGCAGCGTAGAACACTATCTTTCCGCTTGCGTCTCTGTACGAGTTATTATAACAGGTTTCGTCATGTTTTACAATAGTTTTTCCGTGCTTTTGTGCCCAGGAAACACACATTTCGCTCAGGTCGGCAATTTTTTCTCCGAACTTCCTGTCAAAAAGGTCGAGAACATAAAGCGCGCTCTCGCGCTCGAGCGTGGCGGCGACGTTGAACGCCTCCTCGCTGTCCTTGCCGTAGCAGACAGCGCCGTGGTGCGCCATGATAACTGCCTTGCTGTCCATGTCGGCAGCGATAGCGGCGGCGACGCCCTTTTTGAGCTTCTTTGTGCCGGGCAGACCGTATGCGCCGAGCAGAACCTTGTCGCCTATAACTTTGCGGCCTTTTTCGCTGAGCGTCGGGATGCCCTGCATGGTCGCGCTTATAATGGAAGCGAACTTCTGATGGGTGTGAATAACAAAGCCCGCCTCGGGATGAGCCTTGTAGACCTCGGCATGAACGCCCTTTTCGGAGGAGGGCTTGACATTGCCCTCGTAGCTCAGGGTGTCGATCTTGACCTCAACGATATCGTCGGGGGTCAGTCCCTCATAGGGCTTTCCGCTCGGGGTTATGACAAAGCTGTTCTCGTCAACGCGGCAGCTGACATTGCCCCATGTTCTCGCGATGAGTCCCTTTTCGACAAGGCGCAGACCGGCTGCGATAACTTCTTTTTTTGCCTGTAAAATATCCATGAAAACCGTCCTTTCACGATAAAATCCGAATTGTGCTTGCGAACAATTTTGTACTACAGTTCAATTATAACACAAGAAGCCCAAAAGTCAACAAATTACTCTTTCGGCTCGCCGTCGGTCTCCTGATTCTCCTCTTCGGCTGAAACATCCTCCGGCTGGACTGCCGCGGCGTCCGCCTCAACGGATTTCTTCGAGCTGCGCCAGATATGGATAACGCCGTCGTCGTTGAGCACCTTGAGCACGGTTATAACTATCGGCATAATAAATATTCCGATGAAGCCGAAGAGCTGGAGTCCGATATACATGCCCATGATGCTGACTATCGGCGGTATGCCGAGATTGCTCGCGACTATCTTCGGCTCGATTATCTGGCGTATGACAGTTATGCAGGCATATATGACAATGAGTCCGATTCCGAGTCCGTAGCTGCCGTTTATCAGCGAGAACACCGCCCACGGGATAACGACAGTACCTGTGCCGAGCACGGGCAGGATATCGACTATTGCGGTTATTATTGCGATAATAAATATATATCCGCTCTTGTACGCGCCGATGACTTTCAGCACGCTAAGACCTATCGACATCTCAGCAAAAGTTATAAGCATTATCAGCGCATATGACTTGACGAGTTTGCCCATGGACGAGAACACGATTTGTTTAGTTTTCGAGAGCGTTCTGCGCTTCTGCGGGGTCAGCTGATTCTTGATGAAGCCGACTATTCCGTCATATCCGGCGGTCATGAAGCAGGCGGCGATAATAAACAGGAGCACGCCGACCAAAATACTCGGAATCTGTTTCGCGGTTGACCAGACGCCGCTGAGCGGAGTCTTGAGGATAGACAAAAGATTGATATTGGAGTTCTGCTCGCCGCCCTGCGCGCGCTGAGCCGCACGCTCTTCTGATGATAGCAGGAGCTTGTCCGAGAATGATTTTATCGCGTCCTCGGCTGAGCTTTGAAGTCCGTCCGGCAGACGCTCGGCGAAGCGATAGAGCGAAGTCTCCCAGCTTTTGACATAGTCCGGCAGCTTCTTGAGCCACTCGGTGAGTGTCGAGGCGAGTCCCTTGACCTCGGACACGACCCTTGCGCCGGTCAGGGCAACTATTGTTATCAGCAGCGCGATTATCAGCAGCACCGCGATAACCGAGACAATTCCCTTTTTGATATGGGTTTTCTTCGAGATAAAATTGGTCGGGCGCTGGAGCGCGGCGGCGACCAAGAATGCGAACAAGAACGGAGCGACTGTCCAGAATGCATATTTCATGAACAGATAAAACGCGCCGAGCACGAGCGCGATATATGCGACATTGATAAGTACCGCTCTTCTCTTTTCCACAGTGGCAGGGGACATTTTCTGCACCTCTTCTTTCAACCGTTTTTTCCTGCGTCCAATGACAAAACAGCATAATTTATTATATATATTATACTATTTTATCTTAAAACTCAATGAGTTTGAAAAATACTTCATAAAAATGTAAGAAAGTTTTCCTTTGGGGCTTTATCGCCGGGGCTGTTTGTGATAAAATAATAAAAATCAATGACAGTGGGGAGACAGTTATCATGTATATAGCGATAATGGGCTACGGCGTTGTCGGAAGCGGCGTTGCCGAGGTCATCAACAAAAATCACGACAGCATCGTGCGCAAGAGCACGCAGTCGGAGCTTGAGATAAAATATATTCTCGACCTCAAGGATTTTCCGGGCGACCCGAATGAGAAGCTTTTTATAAAAGATTTTAATATTATTCTCAACGACCCCGAGGTAAAGGTCGTTGTCGAGACAATGGGCGGACTTCATCCGGCGTATGAGTTCGTCTCCGCCTGCCTCAAGGCGGGCAAGAGCGTTGTGACCTCGAACAAAGAGCTTGTCGCGGCGAAGGGCTGCGAGCTGCTCGGATACGCCGCAGAGCACAATGTGAACTTCCTCTTTGAAGCGTCGGTCGGCGGCGGAATACCGATAATCAGACCGATAAGCCAGTGCCTCGCCGCAAACGAGATAAACGAATTCGCGGGCATTCTCAACGGCACAACGAACTTCATTCTCACCCGCATGATAAACGACGGCATGGCGTTTGAAGACGCGCTCAAGCTCGCGCAGGACAACGGCTATGCCGAGCGCGACCCCTCGGCGGACATTCTCGGCTTTGACGCCTGCCGCAAGGTATGCATTCTCGCGTCCCTGTGCTTCGGCAAGCATGTCTATCCCGACCAGGTTCACACCGAGGGCATAACCGAGATAACACTCGAGGATGTCGAATACGCCAAGGACTGGGGCGGAGTTATAAAGCTTCTCGGCAGAGCGCGCAAGAGCGAGGACGGCAAGCACATCTATGCGATAGTCAGCCCCGCATTCGTCGATCACCACAGCCAGCTTGCGAGCGTTGACGATGTTTTCAACGCAATTCTTGTGCGCGGCGACGCGATAGGCGATGTCGTATTCTACGGCAGAGGCGCGGGCAAGCTGCCCACCGCAAGCGCGGTCGTCGGCGACGTTATCGACTGCGCACGCCATGAGAACAAGCAGAAGTTCTTCGGCTGGGCGGACAGCGAAGAGGGCTATGTCTCCGACTATCTCGACATGCCTACGGCGCTCTATGTCAGGGCGCGCGCTCAGCAGAAGCAGCAGGTCATATCATCGGCGGAGAAGACTTTCGGCGAGATAAAGCTCCTCAAGCGCGCCGGCGCACCCGAGGACGAGTTCGCCTTTGTCACTCCCGTCGCCTCGGAGCGCGAGCTGCGCACAAAGCTCGAAACTCTTCTCGGCGCCGAAATCATCTCGACGATAAGAGTTACAGATTATTGATAGTTTTTCAAGAGGGACTGCCGTTTGGCAGTCCTTTTTAATTTTGCGGGAGTGATTGTGGGGTGCAAAGCGTTGTTTTATAGATTGAGAGTTCTCTATCGCTTAAGCCATAGCAACCCCCTAATTTGTCGCTGTATCTGTTTTCGCACGCCAGCGCCCGTTCAAAAAATCACCGCTCCGGATTACTGCTCCCAAAGGCAGTTTTATCCCTGCTGATATTGATAATCGCGCGGTCTTGTGGTATCATATGAGCATAAATTTCGGGAGACTGATGCATGAACAAAAAAGAGATAGCCGCGTTCTTTGACCGCATGGCGCCCGAGTGGGACGCCAACATGATAAAGAGCGACGAAAAAATAAATTTCATACTTGACGCCGCCGGAGTGAAAGAAAACTCCGTCGTGCTTGATGTTGCCTGCGGCACGGGGGTCATGTTCCCGTATTACCTCGCGCGCGGCGCGGAGCGCGTTATCGGCGTTGATATTTCAGCTCAGATGGCGCGGATAGCCGCATCGAAGATGCACGACCAGAGGGTCGAGGTGATCTGCGGCGATGTTGAGGAAATTCCCGTTGAGCGCCTGTGCGACTGCTGTGTTGTTTATAACGCATTCCCGCATTTTGAAAGCCCGGAGAGGCTCGTTGAGCGGCTGTCCCTTTGGCTTAAAAGCGGCGGACGGCTGACCGTGGCGCACGGCATGAGCCTTGACGCGCTGCGCATGCACCACAAGGGCAGGGCTGACAGCGTCTCGCGCGAGATGCTGACTGCCGAGGAATTATCAGCAGTGTTCGCGCCGTACTTTGACGTTGATGTCGCCGTTTCGGACAATGAAAAATTTGTGGTCTCCGGCGCAAAAAGATAAATAATATTAAAGACTGCCCTTGCGGCAGTCTTTTTTTAATGCGCAAAGCCCCGGGAGAATGTTGCCCCGGAGCTTCGCAGAAGAGTCATGATGAAAATAGAAGTTGTCTGTTTAAAGAAATTTGACGGCGATGACTATCAGCGCGACAGCTGCCGCAAGAGCGGCAAGCGCCTTTGCTATCATCGGCTTTGCCATGTCCACGGTCGTGGGGACTACGCGCCATATCGCGTCTTTTATCGGCGTGTTGAGCTTGCCGTCGCAGAGCTGCTCATATGTCTTGGTATATGTCTTATAATTGCGCGGATCGTTCTCGTCGAGGACGAAGCAGCGCACGCCGCGCTGTTTTCCGTTGCCGTAGACATTGAAGCCCGCCGACTGAGTGAAACCGACATCGATATTGCCGACTTTTCCGACATAGGAGTTTTTGTGGTCGTGACCGACATATACACCCAGCACATCGCCCTTTTCGCTGAGCGCCTCGAACTCGCCGGTGTTGATGTCCGGTATCGACGGAGGCTCTAATAATACAGAACCCTCGACGCACTTGGTTTCGTCTATTTTATAATGCTCGCCCTTGTGTATTCTGAACGCAGGTATCGCGCCCTTTTCGCGCTTGCCGACTCTTTTGAGAACATTGTAGTGCTCGAACATCGGTATGTGCTGGAATACAAGGGACGGAATGTAGTCTCCGTTTTGGGCTTTCAGCTCGTCGCGCTTTTTCTTATACCAGTCTATTATCTCCGGATCAAACGGCTCATATCCGCCGCCCTTCGCGTCCGTTCCGCTGTCGAAAAGATAGAGATTAAACGCAGTACGTTCGCCGTCGGAGGACAAGATCGGTATGTTATATGTTCCGCCTCCGTCGATGCCCTCCGCCTGTTCGCCCACGCATCCGGGCGAGGCTTTGTATATCTTTTCAAACTGGTCTTTGTTGCTTATCCCGACCTGCCTGTCGTGGTTGCCGAAAGTGACGGCGAACGGGATGTGCCTGTCGGTCACGGGCTTTAAGAGCTTGCCGACAGTCTCGGCGACGCTTTCTATGAGCGCGTCGCCCTTGCCTTTATATGAGACTCCGTAGCCCTTTATCTGATCGCCGGTGAGCACGACGAGATCGGGCTTCTCTTCTTCGAGAGCCGCATTGATAAGCTTTATTGTGTCGGGCGACACATCCGGTATCTCCTGGATATCGGTTATCTGCATTATTTTAAATTTTCCGTCGGAGTTGAAGCGCATATTCACTCCCCCTGTTCTGCAGCGGGCTTTTTCTTTCTGTGGATAACGAACCTGTTGAGCGGATATGTCCAGAGGGTCGGCACGGTCATGACGACGACCTTTGTCAGCAGCTCGATGAGCGCGTTGCTGCGGCCGCTGTTCTTGATGAGCGTGCCGAGGAATGCGCCGAACCAGGTGTTGAAAATAATTGTACACACGACCATTATCGCATACAAAACAGTCGAGAGCAGCGGATTCGCGTCCGCCTTGAAAGTTATCTTTCTGTTCATGACGAACGCTATCGCGTAGCCGACGACGGTCGAGATGAAATACGAATACATATAGCCCTTATACTCGACCCCGAGAAACGCGAGAACGGGGCTGTCCGTCACGGGGACATCGTTGAGGGACTTGAACACGACATACTGGAGCAGAGCGAACACCCCGAGCTCTATCAGCGACGAGGATGCGCCTGCAAAAGTGAATTTTATGAATTTCCATATCTCTGCGTGCTTTTCAAAAAAGCTTCCGCCCTTCTTGACGGCATTGGTTTCTTTCATAACTTTACCGACCGGGCGCGTGCGTTTTCGTTGGTTTATATGCCCGGTTTCTCCCTTCCGTTATCAGTTTAACCCGCAAGAAGCCGAAGCATCAACCGACTTTTGGTAAAGCGAAAGTAAAATCCGTGTAAAAGCAAAAGAGCCCGCTGTCCGCAGGCTCTTTAATTTATGTTTGTTGATATTCGCCGTCATTTGAAAAGTTGGTCGTAATCATAAGATTTTATCAAATCGTCGGCGTTCTTTTCGTATTCGGCGAGATTCTCTTCTGTGATGCGGTATTCGTCATTCTTCATCCACTGCAGCATCTGTGAGTTCACCCATTCGCCGTAGTGCTTCGCGTCCTTGTAGTTATCGAGGTTGCATATGAGCTCGGAGTTGCCGCGGAATGAATACAGTCTGACATTGTCATATTTCAAAAGCTCTTTTGTTATCAGCTTTTCCGCTCCGAGCGTCCTGTCGAGCTGGCCGTTATTTATCTCCATGCCCCAGTGCGCTATGCTGTAAGGCGGATAGAAGAAATAGAATGTGGTCTCGGGATGTGCTTTAACAATACTGATAACATTCTCGTTCAGATTTTCCGTTACAACGGCGCGGTCGGCATCGGTCAGCTGCTGCATCTTGCTCGCAGAGGCGTTGAGCTCGCACGACTTTATAACCTCGTCGCGCCCGTATTCATAGTCGGCGCTCCAGTTAGCATAAACATCAAACGAAGTTGGCACTCTTCCAATAACGGTAGACTTTACAACACTTCCGGTAAGCCTGATAACGACCGGGTCGAAGAAATATTTTATATCGTCGAGGCTGCTGTCGTTATACAAATAGTCCGGGAAATCGCCCTTTTCGGTATAGCGGTAATTCTTGCCGTAGATCATCTTGTCATAGTCAAGACCCCATATGACATATTTGATGTCGTGTCCGGAATCATACGCCGCCTTGAGATTGTCGCCTATTTCCGTATATCCGCCGCCGGAGAACGCGACCTTTATAAAATCAGAGCCGAAAAGCTTCTGAGCCTCGCTCGTTTTGAAATTCTCCGTCATGGAGGTTCCGGTGATAACCGAATCATAGTCAAAGTGCCTGGCTATTCCGTTATTCTGATAGCGCTCGTTGACAAGCGGATACGACAGAAACTTCAGCGGAGCATGATAATGGAACATCGGGTCTATTGCGAATATAGACAAAATAAATATAAGCACCGCCGCCACTGCGGCTGCCAATATTCCGATTATCCATTTAACGGCAGTATTTTTTCTTTTCCATGTCTTCATGCTACCACCCCATTATATCTTTTTTGATATCTCGATTTTATCACATTTCTTATAAATACTCAAGCCTTTCATTATCTGACTCCGAACCGTAAAAAAGAGCCCGCTGCGCGGCTGCACAAAACAGCAAAAAGCCATAACTCACTTTGAAGAGTGAATTATGGCTTTGATTTTATATGCTGTTATTCTCAGCCGCCTATTTTCTCCTTGCCGCCCATATACGGTCTGAGGGCTTCGGGAATATTGACGCTGCCGTCGGCATTGAGGTTGTTTTCGAGGAACGCTATGAGCATTCTCGGCGGGGCAACAACGGTGTTGTTGAGCGTATGGGCGAAGTGCTTGCCGTCCTTGCCGTTGATGCGTATTTTCAGCCTGCGCGCCTGTGCATCGCCGAGGTTCGAGCATGAGCCGACCTCGAAATACTTCTTCTGTCTGGGCGACCACGCCTCGACATCTATAGACTTGACCTTGAGATCCGCGAGGTCACCCGAACAGCACTCGAGGGTGCGCACCGGGATATCGAGAGTGCGGAAGAAATCGACCGTGTTCTGCCAGAGCTTGTCGAACCACATCTTGCTGTCCTCCGGCTCGCAGACGACTATCATCTCCTGCTTCTCGAACTGGTGGATGCGGTAAACGCCGCGCTCTTCTATACCGTGAGCGCCCTTTTCCTTGCGGAAGCAGGGGGAGTAGCTCGTAAGGGTCAGGGGCAGAGTCTCAGGCTGGATTATTGTATCGATGAACTTGCCTATCATCGAATGCTCGCTCGTGCCGATGAGATAGAGATCCTCGCCCTCGATTTTATACATCATCGCGTCCATCTCGGCAAAACTCATAACGCCGGTGACGACATCGCTTCTTATCATGAACGGCGGCACGCAATAAGTGAAGCCGCGGTCGATCATGAAATCGCGCGCATATGAAATAACTGCCGAATGGAGTCTGGCGATATCGCCCATGAGATAATAGAAGCCGTTGCCCGCGACTTTTCTTGCGGAGTCGAGGTCGATGCCGTTCATCTTCTCCATTATCTCTGTATGATACGGAACCTCGAAATCGGGCACTACGGGCTCGCCGAAGCGCTGAATTTCAACATTCTCGCTGTCGTCGCGGCCTATCGGCACGCTCGGATCGATGATGTTCGGAATGACCATCATTATCTTCTTTATCTTCTCGCCGAGCTCCTCTTCGAGCTTCTCGAGTTCAGCGAGTCTCGCGGCGTTCGCGCTGACCTGAGCCTTCACCTCTTCCGCCTCGTCGCGCTTGCCCTGCGCCATGAGCGCGCCTATCTGCTTCGACAGGCGGTTGCGGCTGCCGCGCAGCTCATCAGCCTCGCCCTTTGCGGCGCGGCAGAGCTTGTCAAGCTCAATGACCTCGTCGACGAGCGGAAGCTTCTGATCCTGAAACTTCTTTTTGATGTTTTCTTTGACTATTTCGGGGTTTTCTCTGACAAATCTGAGATCCAGCATTTTATATCCTCCTGCATCATATTTAATAGAAAACACCCTCAGAACGGCTCCCGCCGTCCCAAGGGTGCAATAAGCACGGTACCACCTTGTGTTTAACTCTCAGCCCATAACGCGGGCACGCGGCAGAACTCATCGCCCTGCGGCTCGAAAGCGGAATAGACCCTGCGGACGAAGGAAACTCGCAGCAAACATTTCCCTCTCTGATCGTCCCGAAAAGATCCGTGTTCTTCGTCACAGCCTTTATAATATGGGATTATTATACCCCGAAGAAAAATCAAAGTCAAGCCTGTTTTTGCGCCTGTCTGCGCGGCAGGAGCTTAGCTTTTGCAAGAACTTTTACGAGGGTCGGGATTATCACGAGCTGGATAGCGAGACCCGGCAGGCAGGTGACGAACGACGCAGTCACCCAGACAGAGAACGAATAGTTTCCGGCGGAGAAGATGAGGGCTTTGAGTATGCCCGAAACGACGCGCCCGGAGATGAGCGCGACAACGAGGCTCGTGTAGAGCGAGAGATATGTAGTCTTATATTTAAACGCATACATCATAAGACCCGTCACTGCGCCGTAGACCGCGAGCTCCGCCATCATCGACGGCAGGATAGCCATCGGCGGCATCTGAGTCAGAAGCGACGAGAGCAGGGGACCGAGCAGGCCGCATACGAGCCCGTACTGCCAGCCGCAGATAAGTCCGCACAGCAGCACCGGGATATGCATCGGCAGGAATATCGTTCCGGCGTTTTTGACCATGTGGAACGCCATGGGCAGCACGATGCATAGTGCGACGCACAGCGCGGTTATGACCATCTTTCTGATTCGCACTGAATTCTTGTTTGTCATGGGGATCGTCCTTTCAAAAAACAAAAAGCGGGGGTACGGCACTCCCTCCTGGAAGCGCAGTTACCCTCGCGGCAATGTTTTCACGTTATTTTAAAAAAATCTTCGCTCTCTTCTGAAAGCCCGATCCCTTCGTGAGATCGCGATTATTATATCACATTTCAAGCGAAAATCAAGACCCTTTTCCGATTTCTTTCACGGCGGACTGAACGAGCTTCGCCATCGGGATATCCCCGACGCCGACAACTATATTGTCGCAGTGGTTGACAGGGACGAGTACACGCTTTGCGTCGCTCTGCCCTATCGCCGCCGCCATCTTCGGCGTTATCTCGCCGAGCAGCGCATCGGCTATGACTATGCCGACGGGACCCGCTATGACATCCGCCTTGCGGCACCCGACACACACTGCGTTTTCGCCCGTCGCGGCGGCATCGGCGCCCGCCTTGAGCATGGCGGAGGTCGCGATGCTGTTCGCGCCGACGGCGGTCACGAAGAAGTCTGGATATTCGCTTTTTATCCCGGAAACGAGCAGCTTGCCTATTCCTCCGCCCTGTCCGTCTATAACAAGTATGTTCATATCAGTCTCTCCGTCAGTTTTTCACGGACTCGAACATGTCCCCGTCAACGCCGCAGTTTTCGCAGCGGTCGGGCGCTGTGTCGCCCTCGATTTCAAAGCCGCATATCGAGCAGCGCATACGCGCGATGCCGTCCTTCTGAGCCTTGAACAGCTCGGCGGGCGACTCGCACTTCGGACACTTCTCGGGCGCATTTTCGCTCTTTATTTTAAGCCCGCAGACCGTGCAGACCCATGTTCTTGTCAGCGCGGGACGGCGCTCTTCAATCAGCTCGCCGCCAACTCCGCAGTTCTCGCAGCGGTCGGGCGCAGCCTTGCCCTCGTGGACATGTCCGCATATCGTGCAGACGAATACAGGCTCTCTTTTCTCTTCCCTTGGCTCCGAGACAGGCTGTGAAAGCGACGCCGGAGCCGAGCAGTTCGGGCATTTATCCGCGGCCGCGTCAAACGTGCGTCCGCATACGGCGCAGTGTATCTTCGCGCCCGTATTTCCCTCTTTGCTCACCGAATCCCTCCGTTTTTATGTTTTTTATTATGCCGCATCTTATAGATGCGCCACTCATGGTATCTATATTTTATCATCTGATATGCCAAAAAGTCAAGTTGCATGAAATACGCAGATATGATAAAATGAGTGGCAGAAAGAGAAAGGGTGAACGATATGGGACTTTATATACTTCTCGCCGTGCTTGCAGTTCTTGTTATGTTTATATGTATACTGCTGATAAGAGCCGCGCTCGCCGCGAAAAAAGCCGAGCCGATAGGCGAAAAGCCGGTCTATACAACCGAGCAGGAGGATATCGAAAACGGCGAACGGCTGATGAAAATGATAGAATGTCAGACCGTCTCATCCCGCGAAATATATGACGACACGGAGTTTGCGAAGCTGCGCGCGGCGGTCAAAGAGCTGTTTCCGCTGCTGCACGAGCGCGCCGAGATAAAATATTTCAGCGAGGACTGCTGGGTCTATAAAATCCCCGGGCGCGACGAGAGCCGGAATATACTGCTCATGTCGCACCACGATGTCGTTGCCGCGACGGGCGGCTGGACTCACGAAAAGTTCGGCGAGATATCCGACGGAAAGATATGGGGACGCGGTACGGTAGACACAAAGACTTCGCTCTTCGCGGAGCTCTCCGCAGTCGAGGAGCTGCTCGCCGAGGATTTTGAACCCGTATGCAACTTATATATAGCCTCGGGACACAATGAAGAGATTTTCGGCGACGGAATACACGAAGCCGTGAAATATTTTGAAAAGCAGGGCATCGAATTCGAATTTGCCATCGACGAGGGCGGCGGGGTCATCAGCGCACCGATAGACGGGATAGACTGCAAGTGCGCGATGATAGCCGTTCACGAAAAGGGCTACCACAGAATAAATGTCCGCGCCGTTCAGGGCGACTCCGAAGGGCTGACCCTCAGTGACAATCCCGTGACCCGAGTTTCAAAATTCATCGCTGAGGTTTCCGCGCTGAAGCTGACGATAAAAATGCCCGCTCAGGTGCGCGAGATGTTCACGGCGCTCCTGCCCTATATGAACTTCCCGCTGAGACTTATCTTCGCGAACCTATGGTGTTTCGAGCCGCTGCTGATAAAGCTCATGCCGAAGATAAACTCCCAGGCGGCAGCGATGCTCGGCACGACCTGCGTTTTCGGCAGCATCGAGTCAAAGAAGGGCAAGACCCCGCGCGACAACGAGTGCTCTGCGAGCGCGCTGATAAGATACATCGACGAAGAGGATCTTGTCGGCGACATGGAGAAGATAAGAGATCTCGCGAAGAAATACGCGCTTGAAATAACCGAGCCCGCCGACGGGCACGAGTTCCACCGACCGGCTGATACAGGCAGCAGGGCATTCAAATATGTCTGCCGCTGCGCGAGAGACGTGTTCCCGCACGCCGCAGTTGCCCCGTTCGTCCTCGCCGCCGGAACCGACGCCCGCTGGATGAGCGATGTCTGCCCGTGCACGCTGCGCTTTGCTCCGATCGATATCAACATGCAGCAATTCAACAGCGTCCACAGCGTAGATGAAAACATCGACCTCTCCGCCATCGGCGCGGCGATAGAGTTCTACAAAGAGGTTCTGAGAAACTACAAATAAATATATTTCCGTGCCGCAGAGCGCAAAATCGCCCGGCGGCACGGATTCTTTTCGTTTTGGCAGGTTTTCGCTCCCCACCATATATATTGTATGAATATTAATGCAAAGTACCTGAATTTGTGTATCTGCCGTGCGAGAATTGTATTTTGTAATTCAATTGATAAAATTAACGAAATTTCAGATAAAAATTAGTTAAATATTACTAAAAAAAGTTGACTTTTTCTGTCGAAACGATGTATAATAGTTACGATATAAACGGTGGCTGCCGATCTCCATTACCGCTTATATGGCGCAGGTAATGAATATCCGCAGCCTCGAAACATCTAAAGGACCGGATAACCGGAAAAAATCGAGACCCTACGGAGATTTGTGAAATGAAAAGATTTTTAGCTTTAGCCATTGCAGTTCTTATGATCCTGTCATTTGCCGCCTGCGCTTCGGACAAGAGCGGCAGCGACGGCAGCGACACCACCGCCGCGCCCGAGACGACCGAGCCTGCGACGAGCGGCACCGATGCCGTTTCCGCCGCGCCCTCAGTCAGAAGAGGCCCCACAAAAACAACCCCCGCTGCCGACATCACAAAGCCCGCATCGGGCGACAACAACGGCTCGACTACCGTCCCCTCCAAGCCGGACGACAGCAAGCCCTCAGCGGTTGAAACGAACCCCAAAAAGATAATCGTCTCTGCTGAAAAAGAATGGATATTCACCGAAAAGCCCACCGACTCCTGCCACGCTTCGACCGTTCTGCCTCTTGACAACGGTACAGTTGTTGCGGCATGGTTCGCAGGCTCGTCCGAGAGCGACGACGATGTCAAGATACTCACAAGCGTGCGCGGCACGGACGGAAAATGGGGCGAGCCCATCAGAGTTTCCGCCGATCCGAATGTCGCCCACTGGAACCCCGTTCTCTTCCAGAACGACGACGGCACGATAACCCTCTATTTCAAGGTCGGCAAGGACACCGAATATTGGAAGACCTACTATTCCGTCTCGACCGACGGCAAGAACTGGGCAGCTCCCAGAGAGCTTGTCCCCGGCGACAACAGCGGCGGCAGAGGTCCCGTCAAGAACAAGCCCATCAGACTCAAGAACGGCACTATACTCGCTCCCGGCTCGACTGAGCTCGGCGGCAAATACAGATGCTTCGTTGACATATCGACCGATAACGGCAAGACCTGGAACAGAACTCCCGAAATCAATTCGACCTTCCTCGGCTTCTTCAAGACCCCGATGATTCAGCCCACGCTTTGGGAATCGAAGGACGGCTCGGTTCACATGTTCACAAGAACAAAGGTCGGCAAAATCTACAGAAGCGATTCCTATGACGGCGGCAAGACCTGGTGCAGCGCATATCCGACCAACCTGCCGAACAACAACAGCGGTATCGACCTCGACACCGACGACAGCGGAAGAATTTTCCTCGTCTATAACCCCGTCGGCATCCCCGGCATCAGAACGCCCCTCACCCTCGCCGTTTCGCTTGACGACGGCAAGACCTTCACAAAGATAAAGACCTTCGAGACCGGACTCGCGGAGTACTCTTATCCCGCAGTCGTTGTCAAGGGCGACACCATCCACATCACTTATACATATGAAAGAGACTATATCGCCTACTGGCAGATAAAGATCAAGTGATGTTTTCCTGCGGCTTTTACGTGCTTTTCAATCGCTCAAAACCCTCTGAGCGTTGTGGAAGCGCGGCATAATATAGGAAATTTTTAGGAGGAAGTAAAATGACCAAGAGAATTTTATCGGTTCTCGTCGCAATCAGCCTCATGTTTGCTCTCGCATCCATAGGCATGGCTAAATGTTCGAGCGATGACATCATCGTCTCCGCAACAAAAGAAATGATCTTCGACAAGAAGATAACCGATTCCTGCCACGCTTCAACGGTTCTGCCCCTCGATGACGGCTCCGTTATCGCAGCATGGTTCGGCGGCTCTTCCGAGAAGAAGAGCGATGTTAAGATCTACACCTCGGTTCGCACCGAAGAGGATGGCTGGAGCGATCCCATCGTTGTTTCCGCAGCTGATGACATAGCTCACTGGAACCCCGTTCTGTTCCAGAAGGAAGACGGCACTGTCGTTCTTTACTTCAAGGTCGGCACTGACACCGATTACTGGAAGACCTATTACGCAACCTCGACCGACGGCAGAAGCTGGAGCACTCCCAGAGAGCTTGTCCCCGGCGACAACAGCGGCGGCAGAGGACCCGTCAAGAATAAGCCCATCAGACTTAAGGACGGCACCGTTCTTGCACCCGCTTCGACTGAGATCGACGGCGAGTGGAGAGCATTCGTTGACATTTCCACCGACGACGGCGCGACTTGGACAAAGACCGCTAATGTCGATTCCAAATACTGCACATGGTTCAAGGTTCCGATGATTCAGCCCACCCTTTGGCAGTCCGCTGACGGCTCTGTCCATATGCTCACAAGAACAAAGGTCGGCAAAATTTATCGCAGCGATTCCTATGATAACGGCAAGACCTGGTGCCGCGCTTATGCCACCAAGCTTCCCAACAACAACAGCGGTATCGACCTCGACACCGACGATCAGGGCAGAATCTTCCTTGCTTATAACAACATTGGTCTCCCCGGCATCCGTACTCCTCTTGTCCTCTCCGTTTCGACCGATGACGGCAAGACCTTCACAAAGATAAAGACCTTCGAAAAGGGTCTCGCTGAGTATTCTTATCCCTCAGTTGTCGTCAAGGGTGACACCATCCACATCACCTACACCTACGAGAGAGACTACATCGCATACTGGCAGATAAAGATCAAATAAGATTTTTTTACAATCGGCCTGAGGGTAATCAAGGCTGAGAATAAGGGAAACTGCAACCCATAAAAATATGCGCCCCGAAAGACAGTGCACAGTTCTTTCGGGGCGTGTATATTTTTTAATCTATTCCGTACTTCTCGTGGATGACATTTCCTATCTGTGGGAACGGGATGACCGGCGGCTGATTTTCAAGATGCTCGCCGATAAGCTTCTCCATCCAAACCATGCCGTACCAGCGGTGGAATTTATATCCGCATTTTGTGAAGCCGCCGACCATTCGGTAGCCGAGATGCGCGTGGAACTCCGCGCTGTTTTTCGTCAGATATTCGTCCTCAACTTCCGGATAGGCAATGCAGGCGTTCATGTTGAGAAAGCCCTGCTCGCGCAGCACGGCTTCGAGCGCGTCGTGCAGCTTTCTGCCAAGCCCGCCGCCGCGCGCATTCTGATCGAGATAGATCGATGTCTCAACCGCCCAATCATACGCCGGGCGCGAATGAAGCGGACCCGCATAGGCATAGCCGAGGATATCGCCCTCCCTTTCGAGCACGAGATACGGGTATCTCCTGAGCGTAGATTCGATTCTCCTGCGGAACTCCTCCTCGCTCGGCACATCGTATTCGTATGTTATCGAGGTGTTTTTGACATAGGGCGCGTATATTTTGAGCAGCGCCGGAGCGTCGTCGGGCGTTGCCACGCGGATTTTTATTTCGTCGGCCATTTTATTTTGCCTCCCATATTTCTATGCTTCGAGCTTTTTCATTGCCTTGCCGAACTGAATTGTGAAGAGTATGGACGTGAATGTTATCGCGATAACATCAGCCACGGGCTCCGCCATATAAACGCCCATCGTCTTGTCTGCGACAAACGCCGGCATGATATAAATAAGCGGCAGGAGCAGCACAAATTTGCGAACGACCGCAACCGATATCGAGCACAGCGCGCTGCCTATCGACACGAACGCCATCTGGCACGACATCTGTATGCCAAACAGGCAGAGCACGGCGCAGTAGATACGCAGGGCGTGCGCGGTAAAACCAATAAGCGCGGCGTCTGAGCTGAACATCCTTGCAAAGCCCTGCGGGAACAGCTCGATGAATCCCCAGAGCAGGAACGAATAGGTGAGGCACACGGCAAGAAGCAGCTTAAATGTCTTTTTGACGCGCTCGCTGTTTCCCGCGCCGTAGTTGTAGCTGAGGATAGGCTGAGAGCCCTGTGAGATGCCGTTGAGCGGCAGCATGGCGAACTGCATGACGCTCGTCAGTATCGTCATCGCACCGACGGCGATATCGCCGCCGTATTTGAGCAAAGACGAGTTGAAGCAGACCGAGATAACGCTCTCGCTCGACTGCATGATAAAAGTCGCGAGCCCGAGCGTAATGCACGGCAGGATAATTTTAGGAGAAACGAAGAAATTCTTCGCCTTCAGGCGCAATATTGTCTTTTTGCCGAAGAGAAACGCCACGACCCAGACGCACGAGACACACTGCGATATAATCGTCGCGAGCGCGGCGCCCCTGACTCCCATATGCAGCCCAAAGATAAATATCGGGTCGAGTACAATATTCGACACAGCGCCTATCATGACGGTCACCATGCCGATATTCGCGAAGCCCTGCGCCGTTATAAATGCGTTCATGCCGAGCGTCAGCTGGACAAAGACAGTGCCTATGGCGTAGATATTCATATAATCGACCGCGTATTCGATAGTGTTCTCGCTCGCGCCGAAGGCGAGGAGCAGGTCGCGGTCAAAGATAAGCAGCAACGCAGTCAGAACGGCAGATATTATTACCTGCACGAAAAAGCAGCCGCCGAGTATTTTTTCCGCCGAGCCGTTGTCGCCCTTGCCCATGGATATGGACGCCCTGGGCGCGCCGCCGGCGCTGACGAACGCGGCGAACGCCGAGATTATCATGATTATCGGCAGGCACACTCCGACTCCTGTCAGCGCGAGGCTGCCGTCGCCGGGCATATGACCGATATATATGCGGTCAACTATATTATAGAGCATGTTGACTATCTGCGCTATGACCGTAGGCAGCGAGAGCTTGAAAAGCAGCTTGCCGACCGGCTGAGTGCCGAGAAACGATTTATCTTTTTCCATTTAATTACCCCCATGCATGCAAAAAAAACGAACAGTCTAATTATATAACCGCTCCGCCGGTTGTCAAGGGGGACAGGTTAATACACAAAGCGCCGCCGAAAATGCTGCGGCTGTTTTTTGTTTTTAAGGCTCGGGGGGTAATGCTTCAAAAGAGTTGCAATGGCGGCGCGGAAGTTGTATAATTAATTGATTTTGATAAATTCGCGTCGAGGGGCGGCGCATTTTGCGGCAACAAAGCGCGTCAAGCGCAAAAAATATACTGTGAGGTTTTATAATGTTCAAAGTGGGATTCGATAACGACCTTTATATCCAGAAGCAGTCCGAGCAGATAAGCAAACGCATCAAGGAATTCGGCGGCAAGCTCTATCTTGAGTTCGGCGGCAAGCTCTTCGACGACTACCATGCCTCGCGCGTCCTGCCCGGCTTCAAGCCCGACAGCAAGCTGCAGATGCTCAAGAATATCGGCTCTGATGTTGAGATAGTCATTGTCATCAACGCGAGCGATATCCAAAACAACAAGATCCGCCGCGACCTCGGCATAACCTACGACAGCGACGTGCTGCGCCTCATCGACGCGTTCCGCGCGATCGGTCTTTTCGTCGGCAGCGTCGTTATCGCGCAGTATAAGGGTCAGCCCGCCGCGCTTGCATTCAAGAACAGGCTTGAAAATCTCGGCGTGCGCGTCTTTATCCACTATCCCATCGAGGGCTATCCTTATAATATCCCGCACATCGTCAGCGAAGAGGGCTTCGGCAAGAATGAATATATCGAAACCGAGCGCCCGCTCGTCGTTATAACTGCTCCCGGCCCCGGAAGCGGAAAGATGGCGACCTGCCTCTCCCAGCTCTATCACGACAACCTGCGCGGCATCAAGGCGGGATACGCAAAGTTCGAGACGTTCCCCATATGGAACCTGCCCCTGAAGCACCCCGTCAACCTCGCATATGAGGCGGCAACCGCCGACCTCAACGATGTCAACGTTATCGACCCCTACCACCTCGAAGCATATGGCAAGACCACCGTCAACTACAACAGAGACGTTGAAGTCTTCCCCGTGCTCAACGCTATATTTGAGAAAATCGAGGGCAAGAGCCCCTATAAATCGCCCACGGACATGGGCGTCAACATGGCGGGCTACTGCATCTCCGACGACGCCGCAACCCGCGACGCCTCTTTGAACGAGATAATCCGCCGCTACTTCAGCGCGCTGTGCGACCACAAAAAGGGTCTGACCGGCGACGCGGAGCTGACGAAGATAGAGAGCCTGATGAACCAGGCGGGAGTCACTGAAGAATATCGCCGCTGCGTGCGTCCCGCGCTCGACAGAGCAAAAGAGACGGGCGCTCCCGCAGTTGCAATCGAGCTGCCCGACGGCAGACTGATAACCGGAAAGACTTCTTCTCTGCTCGGCGCGAGCTCGGCGGCACTGCTCAACGCCGTAAAGCTCCTCAGCAATCAGCCCAAGGAGCAGCTGCTCATCGATCCCGGCGTTATCGAACCGATACAGTCGCTCAAGACGAATATCCTCGGCAACAACAACCCGCGCCTGCACACAGATGAAGTTCTCATCGCGCTGACCATGAGCGCGATACAGAGCGAGCCCGCAAAGAAAGCGTTCGACGCGCTCTCGCTCCTGCGCGGCTGCGAGGCACATTCCTCCGTCATTCTCTCCCAGGTCGACGCGGATGTCTACCGCAAGCTCGGTATCAACCTGACCTGCGAGCCGCATTATCAAGTCAAGAAGCTCTATCACAAAGCGTAAATATAAATAATCAGTCTGCGGGGATATAGACGGGTGTCCGTAAAACAGTTAATCCTCCGTATGGCTTAGACCATGCGGAGGATTTGTTTATGTCTAATCTTCAAACTTGCTGGCGGCAAGTCCACAGGGGATAGCCGCTTTAGCAGCGCAAGGGGGTGTAGCCACCTTGACGGAAGGTCGTGACGAAACATTCTCGGTCAGGCAGTTTTCCTCTGCTGACCGGGAATGAAGCGACCCAGGACGCACTACTCTCGACAGAGAGTATAGAAGTGCGCCCTTTAGTTCCTAAAGGGTTTTTATCAGTTCGACAAACTGGAAGTTGTTGGTCTCTTATTCGCAGCGAATAGACAGTGACTTAAGTATAGTATCCGCACATACCTCGTTAGAATTCACAGAATTATCAACAAACAGACAATTGTCAAAATTTGTTTCCAGTAGCTGCAGCTGACGAACGGCACTGCCTATCGCTCTGTTTCCTCTTATCTTCTCTCTTTTCCGGAGTTCTTCTGTAGGGCAGATTACATTAACAACGAAAACCGGATATCCATCTAACAATTGTTTAAACTCACGCAGAGTATCACTGTTTTTGAAAAACATATAAGGCGCTACTATGGAAAGTCCAAAATCTGAGATCAGTTTAACAACATGAAAGAATTTAGATGCAAGAGCATACTGTACAGAAAAATTATTCTTCTCGTGATCGTTGAACTTATCCGGTGCCATTAGAATAAAATCATCTATATCGAGTTTATACAGTGGGATCGGAGAACAATCTTGTAGAACCTTCGCTAATGTCGATTTTCCTGAACTTGAGACACCGTTCAAAATAATGATCTTTCCTTTTTCCATTTTGTTACCTCCACAAATTCAGATTTGTTGCTCAATTTTTGTATTCAAATTATACCATAAAACTTGTGAACAATTCTACCGCAACTTTGGGATATATGAGAAAAGTCCGAACAGTTTTCTGCCCGGACTTCCTCACTCAATCGTAAATCAATTCGATTTTCACAATTTCCTCTGCCTGTGCCTTGCAAGCGTTCATCTGCCGTACCCATTCCATTTGGTGTCGGCTTTCAGTTTCTCGGTCACGCCGTTTCGCTTCGCCAGTTCCGGCACGATCAGCTCCATGCGGTTTCGTGCCGCTTCGTCAATCTTAGCGCAATACTATCTTACGTACACCCAGCTATCCTCGCGGGCTGTTTTTTTGCAAGATAAGTCCTATAAATTGCCCTGTAAATGCCAGACCGCAAACTATGACAAAAGCCGCAGCCTATGATAAAAGCCGCAACCCACGCTAAATACGCGAGTTGCGGTTTTCTTTTTGCTCTTTGGTCTGCGCCGAGTGCGGCAGTCCTTATTTTGCGGGGACGGTGTGCCAGATGTTCTTTGCATACTCGTTTACCGCTCTGTCGGCGGCAAATCTGCCGGAGCAGGCGGTGTTCATCAGCGACATCGAGTTCCAGCGCGTTCTGTCCGCCCAGAGCTCGTCGATTCTGTTCTGCGCCTGGCGGTAGTCCGCGAAGTCCGCGAGAACCATGTAGGGGTCGTGATAGACAATAGTTCCGCTGATTTCCGGGAACTGCTTGCCGCAGAAGCCGCGGTTTATGAAATCGATAACATTGCGAAGCTCAGCATTGTTGTTGTAGAAATTCATCGGCACATAGCCCTTGCTCTTGAGTTCGTTGACCTCGGGGGTGGTCATGCCGAAGATAACAATATTCTCGTCGCCGACTGCGTCGTGAATCTCAACATTCGCACCGTCGAGCGTGCCGAGAGTTATCGCGCCGTTCATCATCAGCTTCATGTTGCCCGTGCCGCTCGCCTCGGTTCCGGCGAGGGATATCTGCTCGCTGACATCGGCGGCGGGCATCATATATTCAGCCATGGAGACGTTGTAGTCCTCCATGTAGACGACCTTGAGCCTGCCCTTGACATCGGGATCGTTGTTGATAAGATCCGCGAGGGCGCAGATGAAACTGATTATCTTCTTCGCCATGAAGTAGCCGCTCGCCGCTTTTGCGCCGAAGATATAGGTGTGGGGCGTGAAATCGCCCGAGGGATTCGCCTTTATCGCGAGATATTTCGCGAGGATGTTAAGCGCGTTGAGGTGCTGGCGCTTATACTCGTGCAGGCGCTTGACCTGAACATCAAAGATGGAGTTCGGGTCGAGCTCGATGCCGGTCTTTGCCTTGACGCGCTTTGCGAAGTCCGCTTTGTTCGCGGTCTTTATCTTCTCTATCTCTGCGAGCACGGCGGGGTTATCTTTATATTTCGCAAGCTCCGAGAGGCACTCGGCGTTATATACGAACTCGCCGCCGATAAGGTCGCTGAGCATCGAGGTCAGGCGCGGGTTTGCCTGGCAGAGCCAGCGGCGGTGGGCGATGCCGTTTGTGACATTGCAGAACTTGTCGGGCGTGAGGGTATAGAAATCATGGAACACGCTGTCCTTGAGTATCTCGCTGTGGAGAGCGGAGACGCCGTTGACGCTGTGGCAGCAGGCGACGCAGAGGTTCGCCATGCGCACGACTCCGTTTGAAATAACAGCCATTCTCTCGACCTTATTAGCGTCGTGGGTCTGCTCCCAGACGCTGCTGCGGAAGCGGTTGTCTATCTCCTTGACTATCTGATAGATTCTCGGCAGCAGGCGGCGGAAGAGATCCTCGCTCCAGCATTCGAGAGCTTCGCTCATGACGGTATGGTTCGTATAGGCGAAAACCTTCGTCACAACATCCCATGCGTCATCCCAGCTGTAGCCGCACTCGTCGAGCAGCAGACGCATAAGCTCGGGAATGGCGAGAGTCGGGTGGGTGTCGTTGATATGGATAGCCATCTTGTCGCAGAGATTGTCGAGCGAGCCGTACTTGCGCAGGTGGCGGTTGATGATATCCTGAACGGACGCGGAGACGAGGAAATACTGCTGTCGCAGACGCAGGCTCTTGCCCTCGGGATGATTGTCCGCGGGATAGAGCACCTTGCTTATGACCTCTGCCATGGCGTTTTGCTCCATGGCGCGCAGGTAATCGCCCTGATTGAAGGAGTTCATGTCTATCTCGGAGCTCTTTGCGCTCCAGAGACGCAGGACGCTGACGCCCTTGCCGTCCTTGCCGGCGACCATCATATCGTAGGGAACGGCGTGAACCTTCTTCGCGTTCTCTATATCGACGCTGTGATAGCCGTCCTCCCAGCGGTCAACGACATTGCCCTCGAAGCTGACGTCAACGCTCTTCTCCTCGCGCGCAACGAGCCATACCTCGCCGCCGGGGAGCCAGAAATCGGGCATCTCGGTCTGCCAGCCGTCAACGAGCTTCTGCTTGAAGATACCGTATTCGTAGAGAATGGAGTAGCCCATGCCGAGATAGCCGTCGGTTGCCAAAGCGTCGAGATAGCACGCTGCAAGGCGGCCGAGACCGCCGTTGCCGAGACCCGCGTCCGGCTCGCAGTCATAGAGCTTGTCGAGCTTTATGCCGAAGTCTTTGAGTGCCTCCTCCATGACGGGGATGAGATTGAGGTTATAGAGCGTGTTCTTGAGCGAGCGCCCCATGAGGAACTCCATGCAGAGATAGTATACGCGCTTCGAGCCGCTCTCCTCGCAGCGCTGCTCGAACTCGTGTCTGCCCTGTCTGAGCATATCGCGGGTTATCATCGCGATAGCCTTGTAAAACTGCTCGTAGTTGGCCTCCTCGGGAGTTACGCCGAAAAAGTGAGAGAGCTTTGCGGTTATCTGCTCCTCGGCGGCCTTCTTTGTCAGTGAATAATCCATTGTATCAAACCTTTCGTTTGCTTGTGCAGCATATACTGCCGGATATATAAAAATATACTAAATGTTATTTTATACCGAAAATGTAAATAATACAACCGAATACTCGCAATTACCGCTCAAACGCCCTCAGAAAAAACGAACTCCCCGGCGAGAATTTTCAACAAAAATGCCTAAAAATGTCAGACACGATTGAAAAGACAAGTATTGTTTACAGTTTGTTCACATTTATGTATGCTTGATGCAACACGGCGCAATTATTCTATATGTGTACCTAAGAGGTACCGAAGAGACAACTACCTATCTGGTTTTAATAATTGTCAACTTCTTTTTTCATTTTTATTTTCTCTTTCCCCAAAGCTAAAGCCGAATGCTGCACACATTCGGCTTTAACTTTTTTTCGGGGAACTTTTTTATTTTTACAGGTCGTCTACATCCTGCACGGGCTGCGAGCCGTCGAGCGGAGTGCCCGAATAACTGCCGAGAACATCGGTCGGGATAACTCCCTCTTTGTTCATCGGGTCGTTGTACTGCGGAATTTCGATTATCTTTTTCTTCTGCTTTTTCGGCTTGTCCACAAAAAATTCTCCTTTCTCTGCGTTTGCGTTTTTAGCTTTCCGCGCGGGCGCGCCGATATTCCGCGAAGAAGAAAGTTGAATTTGCTCGTTATTTTTGATAGAATCATCTTGTCCGAAAGACGGAGGTGCAAAAAATGAAAAATTTCAAAAAATATATCGCCGCTTTGCTGATTTTTATTCTCGCGCTGAGCCTTTGCTCCTGCTCGCTGATTGATCGTCTCAAGCCCGCTCCCGCGCCGGAGACGGTCAGGCTAACCTTTCCCGAGGGTACGACTGTCATTCAGGCGGCGCAGAAGCTCGAAGAGGGCGGCGTATGCACAAAGGACGAGTTTATCTCGGCGGTCAACAACACCGAGAGGGATAACAAATTCGTTAAAGCTATAAACAATCCGCAGGAGCGCCCGTTCCTGCTCGAGGGCTATATCTATCCCGACACATATGATTTCTATGTCGGCGAGGGCGCGGAAAAGGCGCTCGGACGCTTTCTCGCAAACACTGAATCGAAGCTCACAGACGATATGTATGCTAAAGCTCAAAAAATCGGCATGTCCATGGACGAGATAATCACGCTTGCTTCGATAATCCAGCAGGAGGCGTCGGTGCCGTCGGTCATGGCGAATGTCTCCTCCGTGCTCCACAACAGGCTCAATTCATCGAGCTATCCGCGCCTGCAGTGCGACGCGACGGTTTTCTATTTAAAGCGCAGCGTCAAGCCGTATATAAGCGAGGATCAGGCAGACAAATACGATGAGTTCTACAACACCTACGACCGCAAGGGGCTCCCGGCGGGTCCGATAACGAACCCCGGAATTGAAGCGATAAACGCCGCGCTGAACCCGGCGGACACGGACTACTATTTCTTCGTCACCGACAACGACGGCAACTACTATTTTGCAAAGACATATCAGGAGCATCTGAAAAACTGCAAAGCAGCGGGGGTCGCGCAGTAAAAATTTTGCAAATATTGCTTTTCGTATCATTGAATTTTTCAGCCGCGCATAGTATAATTGGATTTTAGGCAAATCAAATATACTTCATCACAGGGGTATAAAGAGGTATTATGAACGGTCTTATTGCATCGGCAAAGAGAATAGAAGAATACGGCGCACTGCTCGACTGCGTCAAAAACACCCGTCTGCCCATAGGCATGACGGGTCTTTCCCATATACACAAGGCGCATTTCGCCGCCGCGCTGAACGCGGACTGCGGCAGACCCGTGCTTGTGATAACGGCGGACGAGGCGCAGGCTTCGCGCCTTGCGCTCGACATGAAAACGCTCGGCTGCCGCGCCCTGCTCTATCCCGCAAGGGATTTTGCGTTCCGCTCGACGGAGAGCCAGTCGCGCGAATATGAGCACAGGCGGCTCGGCGTGCTCGACAAGATGCTGCGCGGCGAGGCGCAGGCGGTAATCTGCTCCGCAGAGGCGGCGTCGCAGCTGACTCTGCCGCCCGAAGAGCTTAAAAACCGCACGATTGAACTCGCCGTCGGCGACGAGATGCCGCTAGAGGATATAGTAAAAGCGCTGCTTCGCGCCGGCTACTCCCGCTCGGCGCAGGTCGACGGAGTCGGTCAGTATGCGGTGCGCGGCGGAGTGCTCGACTTCTTCACGCCCGGCGAGGAATATCCCTGCCGACTCGAGCTGTGGGGCGACGAAATAGACAGCATGGCGTATTTTGATATAGAAACTCAGCGCCGCACGGACAACATTGAAAAGATAAAAATAACCCCGTCAAACGAGATTCTCCCGCCCGACACGGACGAATTCGTCGAGCTGCTCGAGCGTTTTCGCTCGGAGATACGCGGCAAGGGTGCTGCCAAGGCGCGCGAGTGCGTTGACAAGGATATCGACAGAATAAAGGGCGGTCTGCGCCTGCAATCGACGGACAAATATATGCCCCTGCTCTACGATGTGGCTTCGATATTCGACTACGCGAAGGGCTATATCCTCTGCGTGAGCGAGAGCTTTTCCGTCAAAGAGCGGTTCAACGCCGCCATCGGGCTCATGCATGAGGCGATGAAGGCGATGTTCGAGGAGGGCGAGCTCTGCCCCGGACTCGACAGATTTTCTCTGCATCTCTCAGACCTGCTGAACAACTATGAGCAGATGGGCGCCATATACATGGACAATCTGCCGCGCGGCGGATTCGACACGCCCGTAAAGGAGCTCATCGGCGTCAACGCAAGGCAGATAACCGCATGGAACGGCTCGTTCTCTGTTCTCAAGGATGACCTCGACGCGCTGACGGACAGAAATAAACGCACCTGCGTTATCTTCGCGGGCACGCGCAAGGCCGCCGACGCACTGCGCGGCGATCTTATAGACGACGGCTACAGCGCGCTCTACATGGACGAACTGCCGAACGAACTGGCTCCCGGCACGCTGACCGTTGTGCCCGGCTGTCTCTCGGCGGGATTTGAATATCCGCTGGCAAAAATAACCGTATTCACCCACTCCGGCAGGGCGGCGGTCGCTCAGCCGAAGAGAAATGTCCGCAAAAGCTCGAACGCGTTTCACAGTCTCGATGAACTGCACCGCGGCGACTATGTCGTTCATGTCGCGCACGGTATCGGCATATTCGAGGGCATAAACAAGCTCGAAGCGAGCGGCACGATAAAAGATTATATCAAAATTCGCTATGACAAGGGCGACATTCTCTATGTCCCGGTCACTCAGCTCGACCAGGTCTCTAAATACATCGGTCCGTCCGGCGACGACAAGCCCGTCCGCCTCAACAAGCTCGGCGGCAAGGACTGGCAGAAGACCCGCTCGCGCGTGCGCAGTGCGGTCAAGGATATGGCAAAAGAGCTCACGGAGCTGTATTCGCGCAGGCTCAAAATCGAGGGTCACGCATTCTCGCCCGACACGGATATGCAGAGCGACTTCGAGCGCAGGTTCGAGTTCGATGAGACCTCGGACCAGCTCAGATGCATCGATGAAATAAAGGGCGACATGGAGAGAAGCTGCCCCATGGACAGACTGCTCTGCGGCGACGTTGGCTTCGGCAAGACGGAGGTTGCGCTTCGCGGCGCGTTCAAGTGCGTTGCGGACGGCAAGCAGTGCGCCATTCTTGTGCCGACCACAATTCTCGCCTATCAGCACTATCAGACGGTGCTCAAGAGAATAGAGGGCTTCCCCGTGGAGGCGCGTATGCTCTCGCGCTTCTGCTCGAAAAAGGAGATAGAGGACACTCTGAACGGTCTGCGCCGCGGCAGTGTAGATATAGTCGTCGGCACGCACAGGCTCATTTCAAAGGATGTTCAGTTCCGTGACCTCGGGCTGATAATAATAGACGAGGAGCAGCGCTTCGGCGTGGCTCAAAAGGAGAAGCTCAAGGAGCTCTATCCCAAGGTCGACGTTCTGACGCTGACCGCGACGCCCATACCGAGGACGCTCAACATGGCGCTCTCCGGCATACGCGATATGTCGATTCTCGAGGAGGCTCCGCACGACCGCTCGCCGGTGCAGACCTATGTTGTCGAGCACAATCCCGAGATGCTCGCGCAGGCGATGAACGCGGAGCTCAGGCGCGGCGGTCAGGTATATTATCTGCACAACCGCGTTGAGAGCATCGAGCACACGGCGGCGGCGATAAAAGATATGCTGCCCGACGCCGTTGTCGGCATAGCCCACGGCAAGATGAGCGAAGACGAACTGAGCGAAGTCTGGCGCAAGCTGCTCGAGGGCGAGATAGATATATTGGTATGCACGACTATAATCGAAACGGGCGTTGATGTTCCGAATGTCAACACCCTTATAATTGAGGACGCCGACCGCATGGGTCTCGCGCAGCTTCATCAGATACGCGGGCGCGTCGGACGCTCGTCGCGCAGAGCGAGCGCGTATCTCACATTCAGACCCGGCAGGGAGCTGACGGAGATAGCCACGAGCAGGCTTGATGCGATAAGAGAATTCACGGAGTTTGGCTCGGGCTTCAAGATAGCCATGCGCGACCTTGAACTGCGCGGCGCGGGCAATGTGCTCGGCGCACAGCAGCACGGTCACATGGAGGCTGTCGGCTACGAGATGTATCTCCAGATGCTCGAACAGGCGATAAGCGAGGAGCGCGGAGACCAGACAAAGAAGCCGAAGAAAGAATGTCTTGTCGATCTGCCGATAGACGCACACATCCCGCCGACATATATCGAGAGCGTGCCGCAGAGGCTCGGCATCTACCGCCGCATCGCGGACATAACCTCGCGCGCAGATGCGGACGATGTAACGGATGAGCTCATCGACCGATTCGGCGAGCCGCCCGCTCCCGTGCTCGGACTGATAAGGACTTCACTGCTCCGGGCGTATTCCGCTCAGCACAACATCTATGAGATCGGGCGCAAGGGCGACAAGCTGCTGCTCTATATCGACGACCTCGACATGCAGGAGATCTCCGCGATAGCCGCGGGCTTCCCCGGCAGGGTGACAGTCAGCGCCGCAGGCAAGCCGCACATAGCAGTGCGCATCATGCCACAGGATAAGATGCTCGACCTGCTCGAAAAAGTGCTCATGCTCATGAACACCGCGAATAAACAGAAAGACAGCTGACCGAAATCAGCTGTCTTTTTTCAAAAAAGGGAAGCGGCCGGCTGACAGATATCAGACGGTCGCTTGTCTTCTCCCCAAATAGATGCTGCACGCCTGACGCACAGCCTAGCTTCTTTTTTCATAAGGCTATTATATACTGTTTCTGTTTGGGAAGTCAATATTTTTCGCAATAAATAATATTTTACTTATTCGCCGCGTTCTCTTCTCGCCTGCTCGGGCGAGATCTCGGCGTGGGGGCAGACTATCTCGTCGATGATTTCATGAGGAGCCGCCCATCGCACGGCGTTTATTAAAATCTGCTGAACCTGCGGGATATAATATGTGGGGTTAGCCTCATGACCGGGCTGGAAATAGAATACTTTTCCGCGCCCTCTTCTCCAGCAGCAGCCCGAGCGGAACACATCGCCGCCGGAGAACCAGCCCATAAAAACAAGCTCGTCGGGTTCAGGGATATCAAAGCGCTCGCCGTACATCTCTTCGACGGGTATCTCAACGTATTCGCCGATGCCCTTTGCTATCGGGTGCGCGGGATTGACTGTCCAGAGGCGCTCAAAATCGCCGTCGCGCCAATGCAGGGCGCAGGAGGTACCCATAAGGCGCTTGAAGGGCTTTGAAAAATGCGCGGAGTGCAGCGCTATGAAGCCCATGCCGCGCAGAACTCTGTCATGCACGCGCTCAACAAGCTCGTCGGGCACTTCGTCGTGCGCCTTGTGTCCCCACCAGATGAGCACATCGGTGTTTTCGAGCACTTCGGGCGGCAGACCGCAGTCGGGGTCGTTGAGGGTCGCGGTGCGCACCTCGATATCTTCCTGCGTGTCGAGGAAGCTCTTTATCTGACCGTGGATTCCGTGGGGATAAACTGCCGCTATCTCGGGCGATTCGACCTCATGGACGCCCTCGTTCCAGACGGTAACTCTTATCATTTTATCAGTTCCTTTCGGGAGAAATTTTATCCAAGTCAAGTATATATTTTTGCCCGCCCGCTGTCAATGGATTTTCTCCCGTATTGCAAAATCGACCGCCGTTTGATATACTTTAATAAAGATTTTTCGGGGTGATATTTTGCTTCTCAACAAAAATGACGACATTGAACTTCATATAGATTCGGTCTCGCTGACGGGCAGCGGAGTCGGCAGATACAACGGGCTCGCCGTGTTCGTCCCCGCGACCGCGCCCGGAGATATAATAGAAGCGCACATAATCAAGGCGAAAAAGAGCTACGCCGTCGGCAAGTGCACGAAAATAATCAAGCCGTCGCCGGACAGAACCGACAACGACTGCCCGGCATATCCCGGCTGCGGCGGCTGCTCGTTCCGCCACATGAGCTATGGCGCGGAGCTAAAGCTCAAGGCGGACGCCGTGCGCGACGCGTTTTCGCGCATCGGCGGACTTGATGTTGAACTAAAGCCGATAATCGGCGCGGACTCGCCGGACGGCTACCGCAACAAGGCGCAGTACCCTGTAGGGTGCGAAAACGGCGAACTGAAAATCGGCTTCTACTCCCGCCGCTCACACAGGATAGTTGACTGCCGCGCGTGCCGCCTCGCGCCGCCGGAGTTCGAAAAAATACTCGGCACGGTCGCGGACTGGATAGAAAAATATAATATTTCCGTCTACGACGAAACAAGCAGAAGCGGGGCTGTCAGGCACATATATCTGCGAAAAGCGTTCGCGACGGGCGAGATAATGCTCTGCCTTGTAAGCGCACAGGAAAACCTGCCGCACACCGACAAGCTCATCGAATCGCTCAAAGATGAAAAAGCTATAAAAAGCGTGCTGATAAACATAAACCCCGACGACACGAACGCAGTGCTCGGCGAAAAGTGCATCCCGCTCCTCGGCGACGGCTGCATAACGGACATACTCTGCGGAGTAAAGGTACGCATATCGCCGCTGTCATTCTATCAGGTCAACCGCGCTCAGGCGGAAAAGCTATATAAAAAGGCTGCCGAATACGCCGTAGACAAAAAAATAAAGCTCCTGCTCGACCTCTACTGCGGCGCGGGCACGATAGGGCTTTCGATGGCAGACAAGGCGGAGGAGCTCATCGGCATAGAGACCGTCGCGCCGGCGATAGAGGACGCAAAGAAGAACGCAGCCGCAAACGGCATAGAAAACGCGCGATTTATCTGCGCGGACGCGGGCGAAGCCGCCGAAAAGCTTCTCGGCGAGGGCAAGCGCCCCGAGGTGATAGTCCTCGACCCGCCGCGCAAGGGCTGCTCCGAGCAGACGATTAAAGCCGCCGCAAAAATGGCTCCCGACAGGATAGTGTATGTCTCCTGCGACCCGGCCACGCTCGCACGCGACTGCGCTGTGTTCAAAGAGCTTGGATATGAAGTCGAAGAAGCGACCCCTGTCGATCTTTTCCCGAGGACAGCGCATGTTGAGACGGTATGCTTGCTGTCTCGAGCGATATGAATTTCCGGCGACTTCGTGAGAAGAGTTGGAGAGATATCCGGCTTACCTATATGAAGGAGGAAAAATGATAGCATGGAAATCAAATTATACGAAGACAGATACAGGGACGATATGATTTTCATGGTTTTGCAGGCCAAGGACGCGCTCGGAAGAATACCGAGTATCAACGAAGACCTGCTCGATATCAAAAAGAATTACTTTGACCGTGGGGATATGTTCTGGATCGCGGCGGATGATAACGACAGGGTGATCGGCTGCGGCGGATATTCGAGGATTGAAGGAACGAATGAAGCGTTTATTCATCGGCTGTATATAAAGGCATCGGAAAAGCGCAAGGGCATCGGTTCGGCTCTGCTTGAAGCTATTGAGGCGGGAATGCGCGGCAACGGCATTACGGCAGCGCGGGTGCATCTCGGCGATCCGCCGGAGCAGTGGTTTGAGTCCTATTCATTCTATCCGAAGCACGGGTATGCCGAATACGAGCCGCGGTATATGAGAAAGAAATTATAAAGACAAATAGGAGTTCAAAGGGGAGAAAATATGAATAAAGCAGGAACGCAAAGAATAGAAACCGATAGATTGATACTTCGAAGATTCAGATTAGAGGATGCAGAGGATATGTATGCAAATTGGGCATCTGATCCCGAAGTCGCGAGATTTCTGACATGGCCGACGCATTCGAGCGTTGAAGTGACAAAGAGCCTTCTTGCCGATTGGATACCCGGATATGAAGATGGCGGATACTTTAATTGGGTTATGGAGTATAAAGAAACAGGAAAAGCTATTGGTAATATTTCTGTTGTAAAGCTTAATGAGAATACAAAGGCTGCTGATATGGGTTATTGTATGAGCCGGGCGTACTGGGGGCAGGGATTAATGCCTGAAGCATTAAATGCCGTGATGGATTATCTTTTTGATGTTGTTGGACTAAATCGTATTGCCGCCTGTCATGATGCAAACAATCCAAAATCAGGACGCGTTATGGAAAAAGCCGGAATGAAACGGGAAGGTATTCTTAGAGCTGCCGGAAAGAACAACCTCGGAATCTGTGACGAGGTGTGGTATGCGATGATCCGAAATGACAGGAAGAAATGAAGAATCGATTTTTTGTTACAGAAAAACAATGAACAAATTTCACTTTACCGAGGCAATGAAGTCGATTCGAGTGCCTTGACTTAGCCGCTCGACGGCATATTCCTGACGGGGAGAGTGTGCGGGTAGCGTGAATATGCTTCTTTTTATTCACACTAAAGAAGAATACAAAACAGCAGACAGGATCGCAAAAAGATGTTCGCGATAAGCTCAAAATCCGGCCGACAAACAAAACCGCATAAAAGACGGGCACCGGTTTCACGGTGCCCGTAGTTTTATCTTGTCTCATCCATCCAATCGGACAGGCGCGTCATGCTTTTTTCGCTGCCGACAGCATAGAGAATATCGCCCTCACGGAACATATAATCTGGATGCACATTGTCTGTCAAATTTCCGTTGTTTTCTATAGCGATTATGTTTACTCCGAACCTTCCCCGCATATCGGCGGACATTATCGTCATTCCGACGATCTTACGCGGAACTTCAAGCTTAAGGAGATTCAGCTTTCGGCTCAGCTGAACAAAGTCCAGCATATTGGGAGTTTCCAGTTTGTGGGCGAGTCTGACTGCCATATCCCTCTCGGGGTAGACAACTTCTGCGCCGAGCTTCTTGAGTATCTCGCCCTGCTCGGCGCTCGCGGCCTTTGATATGACCGTCGGCACACCGAGAGAGACAACGTTGAGAGTAGTCAGAATCGAGGTGTCCATCTTCTCTCCGATACAGACCACGGCTACATCGCAGTTTTGAATTCCGGTTTCCGAAAGCGTCTTTTTGTCGAAGCTGTTGACCACAAAAGCATTTTCCGTATATTCGCGCATCTCGCGCACCTTTTCCTCGTTTCCGTCGATTACAAGCGGCTCCGCGCCCGCTTTCGCAAGCTCCACAGCCAGAGCAGAGCCGAAGCGCCCGAGTCCGATTATTCCGTAAGATTTGCTGTCGCTTTTTGATTTTTTAAACATCTTTGTCCTCCGTTCTCAGCCTATGGCTATGTTTCCGTCGGGATATTTTATTCGATCTCCGTTTGTGAAGTACCAGAGAGTCGCTATTGTAAGCGGCCCCAAGCGGCCGATATACATCATGACTATTGATGTAAGCTTGCTCGCGGTGCAGAGTCCCGTGGTTATCCCGGTAGTGAGTCCCACCGTGCCGAACGCGCTCGTCATCTCGAACAAGGCATCCCTTATTGCTATATCCGGCTCAAAGGCGCAGAGCATAAACGTTCCCACTGCTATCACACTTATACCCATGACCGCTATGACCGACGCTTTGCGGAACACACCGTGCGGCACAGAATAGTGAAAAGCCTTTCCCGAGGTGTTTGTCGCGGCGGTCTTTATGCCCTGGATCAGCGCAAACAGCGTGCTCGTCTTTATTCCGCCGCCGGTGGAGCCGGGCGACGCGCCGACGAACATTAAAAAGATCATAGCGAGCAGTCCCGCGTTTGAAAATTCGCCGAGCGAATATGTCGAGAAGCCCGCCGTCCTCGCAGTAACGCTGTTGAAAAGGGCTCCTATCCACGGCATATCCTCGGTAATTCTGAAAATCACCGCGCCGCCGACCGTCAGCGCGACGCTCATCGTGAGCACTACTTTTGTGTGCATGGAAAATCTGCGCCAGCGAAAGCGCTTTTCGACAATCTCGCGGATAACGAGAAAGCCGATTCCGCCGAAGAATATCAAAAAGCAGGTCACGAGATTTAAGAACACATCCTCTTTGTAGGCGGAGAGGCTTTGGAAGTTTCCGAGGATGTCGAAGCCGGAGTTGTTGAACGCGGCGACGGAGTGAAAAAGGCTTATTCCGAGAGCTTTGAGCGGCGGGTAATCGCGCACGAAAACAATGAAGCTCAGCGCCGCACCGACGAGCTCAAATGCCGCCGTAGTCAAAAACACGCTTTTTATAAATTTTACTATTCCCTTGCCTGAGTCGAGATTCATCGCATCGCGCAAAACACGCCGACCTTTCAGATTTATCCTCTTTCCGACCGCTAAGATAACGCCCGCGCCCATTGACGCGACTCCGAGTCCGCCTATCTGTATCAGTGCCGCAACAACGAACTGACCGAACGCGGTGAACGTGTCCCCTATATCGACGGTCACGAGTCCCGTCACGCAGACGGCGCTCGCCGAAGTGTAAAGCGCGTCTATGTATTTTAAGTCTACGCCGTTTTGCACGCTGCACGGCAGCATCAGCAGACCCGAGCCTATAAATATCGCGGCTGCAAAACCGAGCGCAATTATTCTTGCAGGCGACATTCTTTTTAACAGCTTTCTCATAATTCACCTCGTATCCCGCAAAAAAGACCTTCGGCAGAATCCGTCTGCCAAAGGTCTTGCTTCATTCACGGCCAACGCCGCCAATGTCCGCTGCCAGCACAGCTCCTGTGCGGTTGGTGACAGGCGGATGGGTAACCCATAGCTACTCCCCATTGGTTGTGGCTTAATTATATCCCTTTGCGGGCGAAAGTCAATATATTTATGAAAAAATTATCCGACATTAAAGGCAGAAAAGGTCTGCCGAGCTAATCGACAGACCCATGTCTTTATGAAATTCCTATTAATAAGCGAAAGTGTACTGCTGCTGCCATGTGCCGGTGAAGTCGGCGTCGATGGAGATGCCCTTCTTGAGCTTGCAGATAACATTTGCGGGCTCGCTGACGTTGATGCTCGCAAGAGTGCCGTTCGCGTTGAGCACAAAAGTGAATGTGCCGCTCTGATAGTTGACCTTGGTGCTGACAGGCTCAAACGGTCCGAAGGAATCCTTCGTCAGCGAGAGAGTGTCGAAGCAGGAGCCGTGGTACTTGGGAACATATGTAAGTCCCTCGCCACTCTCGGTAACGAGAGTGATGCTGACCTTCCAGCCGCTGCCCTGCTTGACGCAGGAAGCAGACTTGACGCCTGCGGGATCGACTTTATAGGAAGCGCGCTTTGCCGCGGGCAGGAAGCTTGCAAGAGTTGTGCCGTCGGAAGCCTTGCCGCCGTTGAAAGTCTTGTTGTCGGTCTTCGGATAGTCGTTGGGAAGCAGGGGCTCTGCGATTTTCGCTATAGCCGAACCGCCGGTGATACTGTTGATCTTCGAGGTAGTGCCCTGGACTCTCTTGACAGAGACCTTGCCGGTGTAGCTCTTCATAGCCGAAGCGTACTTGTTGAAGAACGCAACGATCTCAGCCTTGCTGCCGTTGACGGGAGCCTTTATCTCCGCTGCGGGCTTGTTGCCCTGCTGGCCGCCCTGAGAACCGCCCTGCTGACCCTGAGTAGCCACCTCGCTGCCGCCCTCGGAGGGTGCGACTGCCGTGCTGTCGTCAGCGGTGCTCTCTGCCGCGTTGCTCTCCGCGTCGCCCGTCTGGGTGTCCTGAACATCCGCGCCCGCACCCTGAGTGCTGTCGGCCGTCGTGTCTTTGTTGTCATCCTTGCCCTTACATGCCGCAAATGCAAATATCATTATCAGCGCGAGCAGGATAGCAATAATTCTCTTCATAGTTTGTCTCCTTTCATCTTTCGGCAGAGCATCCTCTGCCATGCTACGATTCAAGTTTACTTTATGTTTATTCGTTTGTCAAGAGAATAAACTTTATTTTATATTTCCATAATTTCCATAATTTTTTATCGATTTTTGTGCATTATATATTATATTCGTTCTTTATACAATATATAATAATTCGCCGCATTCCGGGCACACTATACAGCGAAAAAGAACAGAAAGGGTGCATAAAATGAGCAAAGACACACTTGAGCTGCTGCGAGAATGCGACAGCGGAATAAAGATGGCGGTCGGCAGCATTGACGAAGTGAGCGGACACATTAAAGATGAGGATCTCAAAAACCTGCTCGAGAAGAGCAAGGAGGAACACAGCCAGCTCGGCGGAACGATAAAAGAACAGCTGGCGTCGCTCGGCGACGACGGCAAGGACCCTGGGATAATGGCGAAGAGCATGTCGTGGATAAAAACTAATGTCAAGCTCGGCATGAACGACTCGGACAGGACGGTCGCAGGGCTGATGACCGACGGGTGCGACATGGGCATAAAGAGCCTGACCCGCTACCTCAACGAATACAAAGGCGCGGACGGCGCTTCGCGCAGCACGGCGCGCCGCCTAATCGGGATAGAAGAGGATCTTCTCTGCGGGCTCAGACCGTATCTGTGATATATTTATTTGCAGGACGGCAGCATTGTTTTATAAAATCACGCCCACCGCGGCGCTTCGGACGAAGCTGCTGCGATGGGATTTTTTAGTTCAGTCAGATATTGACGCCGCTCTCTTTAAAGCAAATCTTTTTGTTATCGAGGTCGATTTGATATTCAATTCCGAGGGGGAGCAGCCCCATGGGAGCCGCATGACCGATGTTTACATTGTAGATTATCCCCAAGTGTTCGCAATTGAACTCTTTGACTATCTTTTTGTATACTTTTTTATACTCTTCATAGTACACCTCGTCCTGCGGCTTGCCGACGATAATGCCGTTTATCTCCTGCAATATGCCCTGAGCTCCCAAATTTCTCAGATAGTATAAAATATAATCCGGCTTCGCTTTGTCCTCGCTCGTTTCAATAAGCAGTATTTTTTCTTTCCACTCGGAAGTATCCGGCCAGATCTCCGTGCCTGTGATTATCGGAAAAACATCGATGCATCCTCCGATCAGTTCGCCGGAAATTATACCGGAGCCGTTTATGACTTCATAGCCGTGCTCATCTTCACGCAGCTTTTTCAGATGGTTTATATTCTTCTCTTCCCAGTTCACAAAATCATCCGACCAATATTTGCTGGGCTTCACTTCATAGCCCGCTGTGTCTTTGAACAATATGTTCTCTACCGCCTCTTTAGTGTAGTCGAACATCTTCACATATTCGCCGAACTCGCACATAACGGACGGGCCGTAATAAGAAACTATACCCGCTTTTCTCATCACGAAATGGCTCACAGTCGTGTCCGAATAGCCCATGAATATCTTGGGATTGTCATGTATAACATCGTAGTCTATATATGGCAGAAGCCTTATCGAGTCGCTTCCGCCGATGGCGCAGAAGATGCCCTTTATTGACTTGTCGCAAAAGGCTTCCATTAAATCCTGCGCTCTCAGCTCCGGATGGTTATACACAAAATCGGTTCCCTTGAGGGCGTTTGGCATGGTGACCACGGTCAAACCGAAGTCTTTTTCGAGCCTATCTTTTGCGATATAGTATTTGTGGATCAGCCCTGCGTCGCCGAGCCCGCCCCACGACAGGCTGACGATGGCAATTTTATCGCCTTTTTTCAGCGCGTTCGGTTTTATCATTTTCTCATCTCCCGCAGAAATTGCCGGGTATATTTTCGGCGATGTTTAAATTATTTTCTGTGTGATTCAATTATAATATAGTTTAAATCATTCCGCAACCCGAAAATATTTATACGCTGCAAATATGAAAAACGGCACTCCCGATTGAGAGTGCCGCTATGTATTTTAATTATTTGAGCATACCATGCTCTTTTGCGTATTCGTAATATGCCTCGATGCTGCGTCTTCTCGCCTCGTTGACGCTCGAACCGGTTCTGGTGACGGTCGTCATCGGGATACCCTGCAGGCTGACGAGATACTTTGCGCTCGCGTTGAAGCCGCTGTCGATAGCGTTGTCGAGCAGGATTATCTCGTTAAAAGTCTCTCTCGCCTTGGCTATGTCCTTCTCGACGAAGAACTCGTCATACATCTTGCGGAACAGATTTGCGCCGCAGGAGGTCGGGGTTGCGCACACGCCGCGCGCGCCCGCCATATATGCATCAAACAGCAGCGGGATGTTCGCCTGGAGCACTGCGGAATCGCCCTGAACGGCGATTTTGTCCTTTATTCCCGCCATGGTGCAGGTGGTGTCCTTTATTCCGTGGAATCTGCCGGTCTTGACCAGCTCGCCGTATGCCTTGCCGGACATATTGCACGGCTGCATTCCCGGGAACTCATAGAGAATTATCGGCAGAGTAGTATATCCCGCGAGCTCGCTGAGATATTCGACAAGTCTCTGGTCGTTATCGGCATAGCCCTTTGAGACGAAAACGAGTCCGTCAACGCCGGTCTGCTCCATGCGCTTGACCTCTTCGACCTGCATATGCCATGTCGGCTCAAGGTTCGCCGTGGCGACGACTTCCGCGCTGCCGGAGTGCTTTGCGGCGATAGTCGCGCACTTGACTCTCTCCTCGGGAGTGAGCGTCGTCATCTCGGAGCTTCCGCAGACGGAGAACAGATGATGGGTTCCTCTCTCGACCTGCCACTCGACATACTGCGCGTAGACATCGTAATCTATCGACTTATCCTCTTTGAACGGGGCGAGCAGGAGGGAATAAACTCCCCTGTAGCTCTCAGGCTTATCAGTAAACATTGTTTCCACCTTCCGGATATTGTTTTTTCCAACGCTGATATCTTACTCCACAATGCACAAAAATGCAATAGAAAAAGGCTAATTGTTGCATTTGCTCTTGAAAAAACTACGGATTTCGATATAATTATTATTGATATTTATGCCGCCCGATGCGGCTTCGATTTTTTTACAAAAGGAGCAGATAAATGAAAAAACGCAGTATGGTATGCCGACTCGGGAAGTTTCCCCAGCTGACGAGAACGGTATTCACCTCCGCCGACGGTCTCGCGTCGGACAACATAACCGCGCTCTGCTACGGTGCGGACAACTGCCTCTATGTCGGAACGGACAGAGGTCTTTCAAAGATAGACGGAAAGAAAATAACCACGGTCGATATCGGCATTGAAAACGCGCCGATATCCATGCTCTTCTGCGCAAACGACGGGCATATCTTCGTCGGCACGGGCAAGAGCGTAATCGAGCTCAGCGGCAAAAAAATTATAGCGTCCCGCGAGTTCTCGTCCGACGCCGTCGCGATGAAGCAGGACTGCAACAACGTCACATGGATTCTCACAAAGACCGTTCTCTACCGCTTCCCGCAGGGAGCTAAAGAATTCGATCTTAAAATCGGCGTGCCCGGCAAGGGCAGCTGCATCGCCGTTTTCGGCAACAACAAAGTCTATGTCGGAACCGAGAACGACGGTCTCCACGCGCTCGTCGGCAAGAGATGGCACTGGTCGGAGCTCATGGAGGGTGTGACCGGAATACTCAGCAACAACATATCCTGCCTCGACATTGACCCCGCGGGCGATGTCTGGATAGGCACGGACAAGGGCGTCTGCGTCTACGACGACAACAGCTACTGGCTCGACAATTCGAAGATAACCGGTCTGCCCAATGGCGAGATAACCGGCATGGTGACCGACAGCGAGGGCAGAAGATACTTCACGACCTCCTGCGGTCTCATAATCCTCCACAACGGCAAGCTCTCATATTACGGCTACAAGCGCTGGCTGCCCGACATGCACGCGACCGGCATCGTCCTCTCGCCCGACGGCAGCTTCTGCGTCTCCACCGCCTCCGGCGGCATCAGCGTTTTCAAGACTGAGATGATGACGCTCGAAGAGAAGGCAAAGAGACTTCGCGCATTCAGCGAAAAATACAACGTCCGCAAGGACGGCTTTGTGCTCGAGCGCGCGCTTGAGCATGAGGGCGTTGTGTCCGAAGATGAAGGCTATGTCTGCACCGGCGACAACGACGGACTCTGGACGGGGCTCTATCTCGGCGCGCTGTGCTTTGAATACGCCTGCACAAAGGACCCGGAGGTTCGCGCCGCGGCTCACCGCTCGCTGCTCGCGATGATAAAGCTCACCGAGATAACGGGCATTGAGGGCTTCACCGCCCGCTCGATAAGATACATCGACGAAGCCGGCTACGGCACGGGCGTGCGCCACGAATGGCACCACACCGCCGACAAGGACGGCAACGAGCTCGAGTGGCTCGGCGAGACTTCGTCCGACGAGATGGTCGGTCATTTCTACGCATACTCGAACTACTTCGATCTCGTCGCGGACGATGAGGAGAAGAAGCTGATAGCCTCCGTTGTCAAGAAGATTCTCGACCATATTCTCGACAACAAGTTCAGACTCGTTGACACCGACGGCGTGCCGACCACATGGGCAAACTGGGACCCCGATCTGCTCAACAACGACCACAAGTGGATATACGAAAAAGGCACGAATTCGCTTCAGATTCTGACCTTCCTCAAGGCGGGATATCATATCACCGGCGATAAGAGATACGAAGATGCGTTTGAATATCTCATCAGGGACAAGCACTTCGCCATGAACCTCATGCAGTACAAAATCCTTGACGGCCACCTGCTCCACATTGATGACAACCACGATTTCCTCATGATATCGCTGCTCATGCGCTATGTTGACGACCCGAAGCTGCGTTCCGTGTTCGCCATGGGTCTGACGCATCACTGGGACGACGAAAAGGCGGAGCACAATGCGTTTTTCAACTTCGTCTACGGCGCATGCACGGGCGAGCAATGCGACATTGAGACTTCCGTAGACGAGCTTGCGGACTACCCGATGGATCAAATTCTCTGGACGCTCTACAACAGCTGGCGCGATCTCGACTGGGACATGCGCCCGACAGAGGTCGGCATGATCCCGCAGCTCTATCACCCGCTCCCGGCGCACGAAAGGCGCATTAACAGCTGCGACAGCAACCGTTTCATCGCGGACTCCGGCATCGCCGGCGAAGCCGAGCGCCTGTTCACGAAGTCGGACGACCCGACGGCGTTCACGATGTTCCCCGGCACGGGCGACGACCACGGAATGTACCTCATGGCGTGCACAAACTACACCCACCCCTACTGGTTCGCGCGCTACTACGGACTCATCGAAGAGGCGGAATAAAATATAAAACAAAGCAAAAATCCTACCCGGGATGGGTAGGATTTTTTGTTGCAAGTAAAAGTGAGCAATGGAAAGGCTCGCGATATCAGCGGATATCATCCGCCCGCGAAATCTGCGCAATTTTATTCCTTCTCAAAACTCACAGTCTTTTCTTTCATCTAAATTTTCCCGACCTGGTAGCCGTAGTTTGTAAGCTCCTTTTTGAAATTCAGAAACGAGTGGTCTATCGGCACGCCGGCGATATTTTGTATTTCATCAAAAGTGAGCTTCAGCGACTGTTTACCGCTGTTTTTGACATATTCCCAAAGTGCGTTGTATTTGCTCCTTTTTTCGCCTCATTATTCGTCAATATAGCTGTTTTTCTTTTCGAGCACCCACGGGATATCCGCATCGAAGTCGAGCTGAATAACTGGAAGAGGAAAATCCGGCTCCGGCATGTCGATACGGTCGCTGAACGAAACGCCAAAATTCGGCGAGAGCGGATATGTTGCTTTTTCGTCCCAACAGGCTGTAGAGTCGCTTGTCGGTTTCCACGCGCTTTTGCCGCTGAGTAAAGTTCCGCAGATGTGGCAAAAGCCGCCGTAGTACAGCGTGTTTTCGTCTTTGGCGCAATAGACATAACATTCGCAGATTTTTTTCATGTCAACGCCGAGCGCGGAGAAAAAGTCCCGGATATTCTGCGGAAGTTTGTCGACGGCTCTCTCGAAGTTAAGACACCCGTCGCATTGGCACCCCTCGCTGACCGTTTTGGCGCGGTCATAGAACTGCCGTGTCTTTTCAACATCAACATCGATTTTGTATTCGCCGAATTGAAATATCAAGTTTTGCACCTCCGATATGAGCGGTTTCTTTGATTATATCAGCAAAGCGCGAAAAAATCCACCGGGATATGCCAAAAAGGACGCAGTTTGCACTGCGTCCTTTTTTCTGTTCTGTTGTGCTTATCAGCTGTGCTTTTTGCCCTTTTGCTGATTCGCGCTGTGGCAGGAGCCTGCCATAGCACAGTGGGCACAGTTGCAGCCGCAGGAGGATTTGCCCTTTTTCTTATTTTTTATGAGGCTGAATATTATCAGCGCCACGATAACGGCAAGCACAAGGCATATTATAATGGTTGCAATATTCTTTGATAACCACGCGAGCATTTCGGAAGACTCCTTTCACAGCATATAGCTTGGTTTATTTTGTGACCTTTACATCGGATGCGAGCTTTGTGGCCTCTTTGTAGGGGCGCACGAGCATGAAGATTATCAGGGCGAGGAACGCGAACGCGAACACAAGGCTTACGATATCAACTGCGCCGTGGATGTTGCCGGTGAAGAGGTTGCCGAACTGATTTATCATAAGGGAGATAACATAGGCGAAACCGCACTGATAGCCGATTGCGAACCAGGTCCACTTTGCGCTGTTCATCTCACGCTTGATAGCGCCGATAGCTGCGAAGCAGGGAGCGCACAGAAGGTTGAAGACGAGGAACGAATAAGCGGTCAGGCCGGTGAACGCCTTTGCAAGGGTTGCATAAACGTTGCCCTCTGCGCCATAGAGGATGCCCATCGTACCGACGATGTTCTCCTTTGCGACAAGTCCGGTAATCGAAGCGACGGTAGCCTGCCAGTTGCCCCAGCCGAGCGGAACGAAGATCCAGGCGATAGCCGAGCCGACCTTTGCGAGCAGGGACTGATCAAGCTGATCCTCTGCAAGCATTCCGAAGTGGCCGTCTACGAAGCCGAAGTAAGAGGTGAACCAGACAACGATAGTTGAAAGAAGGATGATTGTACCTGCCTTCTTGATGAAGGACCAGCCGCGCTCCCACATGGAGCGGAGGACGTTCTTGAGGGTCGGCCAGTGATAGGCGGGAAGCTCCATAACGAACGGAGCGGGATCGCCGGAGAACATCTTGGTCTTCTTGAGCATGATGCCCGAGCAGATGATAGCCGCCATGCCGATGAAGTAAGCGGAGGTCGATACCAGAGCGGAGCCGCCGAAGAGCGCGCCTGCGATCATGGCGATGAACGGTACCTTAGCGCCGCAGGGGATGAATGTTGTTGTCATTATGGTCATACGGCGGTCGCGCTCATTTTCAATGGTACGCGAAGCCATGATTCCGGGAACGCCGCAGCCGGTGCCGATAAGCATCGGGATGAAGGATTTGCCGGAAAGACCGAACTTGCGGAATATACGGTCAAGAACGAATGCGATACGGGCCATGTAGCCGCACGCCTCAAGGAATGCGAGGAGCAGGAACAGGACGAGCATCTGGGGAACGAAGCCGAGGACAGCGCCGACGCCGGCTACGATACCGTCGTTGATAAGTCCGCTGAGCCAGTCGGCCGCGCCGACCTTTTCAAGTCCTTCGCCGACGAGAACCGGAATGCCGGGCACCCACACGCCGTAAGCGGCGGGATCGGGCTCGTCGAAGCCCTTCTTTTCAAGGTACTTGACAGCGTCAACATAGGTCATGCCTACTGTTGCTTCTTTGTCAGCCTTGGAGAGGTTTGCGGGGATTGCCGAGTAATAAGCGGTCATGGCGTTGACGGCGAGGGTCTCCTCATCCTCAACATCAACCGTTGCGGTGTCCGCTGTGGGCTGATAAGCCTTCATCTCGGCAAGAGCCTTGTCGGCGTCAAAATCTTCTGCGCCGAAGTCAATGCCGGTGAATGCGCTGACAGCCTCGGTAGCTGCGGTGTAGTCGTCAGCGTCGGTCGAATAAGCCTTCGAGCCGATGCCGAGCAGGTGCCAGCCGTCGCCGAACACTCCGTCGTTCATCCAGTCGGTCGCGAACGAGCCGACAGTGACCATGGAGATGTAGTAGACGAGGAACATGATAACTGCGAATATCGGAAGTCCGAGCCAGCGGTTTGTGACGACCTTATCGATCTTGTCGGAGGCCGAAAGCTTGCCGACGTTCTTCTTTTTGTAGCAGGCTTTGATTATAGATGCGATATAGATATATCTCTCATTCGTGATGATGGACTCTGCGTCGTCATCCATCTCTTTCTCAACCTCTTTAATGTCGCCCTCGATGTGCTCAAGGGTTGCCTTGTCGAGGTTGAGCTTTGCAAGCACCTTGTCGTCGCGCTCAAAAATCTTTATGGCGTACCATCTCTGCTGCTCCTCGGGGAGTCCGTGGACGGCGGCCTCTTCAATGTGCGCGAGAGCGTGCTCGACGGAGCCCTCAAATGTATGCATCGGAACGGTCTTGGTGCTCTTTGCAGCCTCGATGGCAGCCTCGGCGGCGTCCATGACTCCGTCACCTTTAAGGGCGGAGATCTCAACTATCTTGCAGCCGAGCTGGCGGGAGAGCTCATCGACGTTTATCTTGTCGCCGTTCTTCCTGACGACGTCCATCATGTTGATGGCGATAACAACGGGGATGCCGAGCTCGGTCAGCTGGGTGGTGAGATAGAGGTTTCTTTCGAGGTTCGTACCGTCGATTATGTTAAGTATAGCGTCCGGGCGCTCATCGATAAGATAGTTTCTCGCGACAACTTCCTCAAGGGTGTAGGGCGAGAGCGAGTAGATACCGGGAAGGTCGGTGATGATAACGCCGTCATGCTTTTTGAGTTTTCCTTCTTTTTTCTCCACCGTAACGCCCGGCCAGTTACCGACGAACTGGTTTGAACCGGTGAGAGCGTTGAACAATGTGGTTTTACCGCTGTTGGGGTTACCCGCAAGAGCAATGCGTAAATCCATTTTGATAGCCTCTCTTTCTTGAAATTATATCAGCTTCTCTGCGCGGGGTCTTATTCGACCTCGATCATGTCCGCGTCGGCCTTTCTGAGCGAGAGCTCATAGCCGCGCACCGTGATCTCGACCGGATCGCCGAGAGGCGCGACCTTACGGATATAGACCTCCACGCCCTTGGTCAGTCCCATGTCCATGATGCGGCGCTTTGTTGCGCCCTCTCCGTGGAGCTTGACTACCTTGACCGTTTCGCCGATCTTAGCCTGCCTGAGAGTTTTCATTGCTTATATCCTCCTTTTGTGCTTTTTCTCTTGGTGGTGTTGTGACCAATGGGGACAAATCGGTTTTGAAGTTTGCTTCAAAACTGCTCTGCATCCGAAATCAGCCGTTTATCGGGCGGTTTGTACCTATTGGGCACAACACTATATGTACTGCGCCGCAACGCCGTCATATCATGATTTTCTTCGCCATCTCTTCGCTGATGGCAACGCGCGACTCCTTGACGTTGACTATAACATTTCCGCCCAGGGCGTTGACTACCTTTACAGTGCCGCCGACGACAAATCCGAGATTTTCGAGATGCTGTTTTACTTCCGGGCTGCCACCTATCTTCTTGATGATATTCTCTTCGCCGACCTGCGCGAGCATCAAAGGCATCATATTGAGTCCCTCTTCCTCTTTTGTATTTCCGGGATTAGCATACGCTAACCTTGGGGCTTTAAAATTGATTAGCACCAGCTAACCGTGATATATGGTACTCCTATAGTTGTTCCCTGTCAATAGAGTTTTTTCAATTTTTTGCCGCAAAACACAATTTCGGCGACATCCACAAACAATTAGCTTATGCTAACCGCCTGCTTTGGACATTTCAAACATATCCTCCCGCCCTTGATTTTTCCTAAGTGAAGTGATATCATACCTTTAATACATAACAATATACACACCTAAAAGGGAGGAACAGATATGCATCTTCAGGAATCGGGTGAAATGTATCTCGAAACTATATATGTGCTTTCAAAAAACGGCGTTGTGCGCTCGCTCGATGTCGCGGAATATATGGGCTTTTCAAAGCCGAGCGTCAGCCGCGCCGTGGGGCTTCTCAAACAGGGCGGCTATCTTCTCATGGACAAGGAAGGGTATCTGACCCTCACCGAATCGGGGCTCGATGTAGCTAAGAAAATATACGAGCGCCACACTCTGCTCTCGAAATTTCTCGTCCGTCTCGGCGTTGATGAAAAGACCGCCGCGGAGGATGCGTGCAAGATGGAGCACGACATCAGCGACGAATCATTTTCGGCGATAAAAGAGCATATCCGCAGGAGCATGAAAAATGCCGATGAATAAAGAAATTTTTGCTCAGACCGACAGGCTCGTGCTGAGAAAATTCAATCGGAATGATTATTTCAATCTGTGCGGAATATTGCAGGACGAAAAAAACAATGTACGCCTATGAGAGCGCCTTTTCGGACAGCGAAGCGCAGAGGATCTGCTTGAAGTAATAAAAAGAATCGATGCAGGCGAAAGCTCGGGCATTCGCTATTCAAAATATGATCTCTCGCCGCGCTTCGAGCCTCCCGAATGGGACTACAGAAAATACAATATTGAAAGCGACAACGCTCTATTCAAGGGCGAAACAGATCTTATCCGCGAGGCGTATGAGAGCTGCTGATGGCGATATTTTGCGATTCATCCGCCCGTCTCCATTCAAAACAACCGACATAAAAAATCCTACCCGAGATGGGTAGGATTTTTTCACTCCCCGTCAAATCAACGGGGTTCATTTTTAATTATTATCAAAGATACTTCTTGATAAACTTATCAACTGTTGACCAATATTTTTCGGGGTCGACGGTCGAGGCCTCTGCGTGCGGTGCGCCGGGGATAACCAACTTCTCTTTGTCGCACGCGGCGGCGCGGTAGACGCGCTCCTGCATCCAGAACGGGACAAAGTCGTCCTTGTCGCCATGGATGAACAGGGTCGGCGTGACGGAGCGCGAAACCTGCTCGATGCACGAAGCTTTCTTCATATCATAGCCCGCGCGCAGCATCGTTGCGCTTCTTGCGGCGGAGAGGAACGGGAAAGTCGGCAGACCGTAAGCGTCCTTCATGTTGGCTCTGCACTCATCCCAGACGGATGTATATCCGCAGTCCTCAATAGCGCAGACGACATTCGATTCGAGCGGCTCGCCGGTGATCATCATGACTGTAGCCGCGCCCATCGAGAGACCGAAGAGCACTATCTTCGCGTTCGCATTCTCGTTGATTATGTAGTCGATCCACGCCTTGATGTCGATTCTGTCGTTCCAGCCCATGGTGACATAGTTCGACTCGCTCGCGCCGTGGCCGCAGAGATACGGGAACAGGCAGTTGTAGCCCATCTCATGGAACCTCTTGCCGAACGAACCCATTCTTCTGGGCGAGCCGGTGTAGCCGTGGATGACTATCACCCAGACATCGCTCGGCTCGTCTGCAAGGATTATCTCGCCGTGGACATATCCGCCGCGGGGAGTGACTATCTTCACCTTTGCGGGACTCGCGGAGTTAAACCACTCCATGCCTTCTTTGGTGATACCGTCATACTCGTTCTTTTTCTCGTCCATTTTTTTGGCGATGGACTTTTTGCTCATGGTCTTGTTGAAAATCGCGTTGCCGACAGCAAGATACGCCGCGCCGACTGCTGCACCTGCGGAAGCGGCTGCTATAACAAGCTTTTCAGATGAACTTTTCTTTCCCACTGAAATTCATTCCTTTCATTTTATATGAGCCTTATACAGGAGTATTCTATCATAAAAAGTCCGCAGTTGCAATAACAAAAAGCCCCTGCAAAAGAATACAGAGGCTTCGGATATGTACCCGCCGCGCGGCGGGTGAGGTTTATTCCTCGTTGAGCTTATTGCGCTTGTTCTGGGCCTTGTTCTCCTGCTGATTCTGCTGCTTGTTGTTCTGCTGCTGATTCTGCTGGTTCTGACCCTGCTTGTTCTGCTGATTGCGGTTTTCCATTGAGAGCACACTCCATAGATCCCTTCGCGGGAAAATTAGGATTTTTTCAAATCCGTTTTATATTCTTTCCCCCGGTTCGCGTTTTTATGAGCCTGAAACTAATGAAAATTTTGCCTTTTTCTGATATAATTTATAATAGAAAGCTTACGGAGGTCAGCAGATGGAAATATCCGACGAACTTATATCGCATCTCGAATCGCTCGCGCATATTGAGCTTGACACCGACGAGCGCGAGGATTGCCGCAGAGATTTTGAAAAGATAATATCATATATGGACACGCTGTCGGCGCTCGATACCGACGGCGTTGAGCCGCTGACCAATTTATCCGACACGGTGAATGTCCTGCGCGAGGATGAACCGGGCGAGACGCTCGGCGTAGAAGAGGCTCTGTCGAATGCCGCAGAAACGGCGGGCGGCTGCTTCTGCGTCCCGAAAACAGTGGAATGAGGTGCGCTATGAGAGATATTATTAAAGATTCCGCCCTCGTTCTGGCAGAAAAAATCAGGTGCGGCGAGATTAAAATCGTCGAAGTCTTAGACGCCGTATATGAATCCGAGGAGCAGAATAAAGAACTCAACTGCTTCATCACGCTCTGCCGCGAGCGCGCATATAGCAAAGGCACGGAGATACAAAAACGCATCGATGCAGGCGAATATATATCGCCGCTCGCGGGCGTGCCGATAGGCATAAAGGACAACATCGCAGTAGAAAATGTCAAAATGACCTGCGGGTCGCGGATGCTCGAAAATTATGTGCCGCCCGTAAGTGCGGCAGCAGTAGAAAAGCTCGAAAAAGCGGGGCTTATTATCGTCGGCAAGCTCAACATGGACGAGTTCGCCATGGGCTCGACGGGCGAGACTTCGTATTACGGCGCGGTGCTCAATCCCGTTGACAAAACGCGCGTGCCCGGCGGCTCGTCTTCGGGCGCGGCGGCGGCAGTCGCGGCGGGGATAATCCCGCTCGCGCTCGGCTCGGACACGGGCGGCTCGGTCAGACAGCCCGCGGCGTTCTGCGGGGTCTTCGGCTTCAAGCCGACCTACGGCACCGTCTCCCGAAACGGGCTTGTCGCCTATGCCTCGTCGTTTGACCAGATAGGCGCGATAGCGAGAAATGCCTCCGACTGCGCGGCTCTCGCGGCGATAATATCCGGGCGCGACTGCGGTGATTCTACAACAGAGGATACTGCTCCCGTCCGTTCGGATTTTGTCGAGTCCTATTCGCTCTGCGGCAAAATTATAGGCGTGCCGAATGAATTTATTGATAATTGCGGCGAAGATATACGCAGTGCGGTGAATAATGCGCTCAAAAAAGCTGAATCGCTCGGCGCGAGGGTTGAATATTTCTCGCTTCCGCCGCTCAAATTTGCCGTGCCCGCCTATTATATAATCGCCTGCGCGCAGGCAAGCTCGAATCTTGCGCGGTATGACGGGGTTCGCTTCGGACTGCGCGCACAAAATTCAGACGACCTGATAAAAATGTATATCAAAAGCCGCTCCGAGGGCTTCGGGCGCGAGGTCAGGCGCAGGATAATGCTCGGTAATTTCGTGCTCAGCGCGGGATACTACGACGCATATTACAACAAGGCGCTGAGAGCGCGCAGGGTTATACGCGACACGCTTTCGGACGCTTTCAAAAAATATGATTTCATCGCGGGCGCCGTTTATCCGTCAACTGCGCCGAAGCTCGGCGAGAGCCTTGACGACCCGCTGAAAACTTATATCGGCGACGCATACACCGTTCCGGCGAACCTCGCGGGACTCCCGGCGATAAGCGTGCCGTGCGGAAAAACAGCCGCGCTTCAGCTCATGGCGGCGCCGTTCGCGGACGAGAATCTTTTGGGCGCGGCGAGATGTCTGACCCTGTAACATTTAAAAATTTACAGAGTATGATCGTGTTGAACAAGTTTGAAGACACAGCTAAACGCAATGCTTGTGAAGTTTTAGGTGTTACAGGGTACTATGGGAGGCTTTAAAATGAGATACGAAACTGTTATCGGGCTCGAGGTCCACATAGAGCTGCTGACTGAGACAAAGATATTCTGCTCCTGCCCGACTGAGTTCGGCGGCGAGCCGAACACGCATGTCTGCCCGGTATGTCTCGGACTGCCCGGCACTCTGCCGACGCTGAACAAAAAAGCCGTTGAGCTTTCCGTCCGCGCGGGTCTCGCGGCGGGCTGCGAGATAACACCGATAAGCTGCTTCGACCGCAAAAATTATTTTTACCCCGACCTGCCGAAGGCTTATCAGATATCCCAGTTATATCTGCCGCTGTGCCGAAACGGCTCGGTCACACTCGACAGCGGCAAAATTATACGCATAAAAGAGATGCACATGGAGGAGGACGCGGGGAAGCTCATGCACTCCCCCGACTTAAACCGCACGCTCATCGACTGCAACCGCTGCGGAGTGCCGCTGCTTGAGATAGTCAGCGAGCCGGATATGAGAAGCGCAGAGGAGGCGGTCGAATATCTCGAAAAGCTGCGCGAGCTGATGCGCTTTGCCGGCGTTTCGGACTGTCGGATGCAGGAGGGCTCGCTGAGAGCGGATATAAATCTCTCCGTCCGTCCGGAGGGTGAAATAGAACTCGGAACGCGCACGGAGATGAAAAATCTGAACTCATTCAGAGCCGCCGAGCGCGCGATAAAAAGCGAGAGCGCGCGGCAAATATCGCTGATTGAGAGCGGCGGAAATATCATTCAGGAGACCCGGCGCTGGGACGACGGCGCGGGTATGAGCTACGCGATGCGCTCAAAAGAGGACACGAGCGACTACAAATATTTTCCCGAGCCGGACATTCCGCCGGTAGTCGTTTCAACCCCCGACATTGAGAAAATCAAAAATCAGATGCCCGAACTGCCGCAGGCGAAGCGCCGTCGCTGGAGCGAAGAATATAATCTCGGCAAAGCGGACATTGACACACTGATGTCCTCGCCGTTCACGGCGGAGCTCTTCGACCGCACGGTTATGCTCTGCAAGAGCGCAAAGGATGCCGCATCATGGATAAATGTTGAGCTCCCCGCCGTACTTCGCGGCGCGGGAATGAGCATTGAAGATGCAAAATTCAGCCCCGACTCGTTGGGCAGGCTCATAAATATGCTCTCATCAGGGGAGATAAACCGCGGCACGGCGAAAAAAGTCTTTGCAAAAATAGTTACGGAAAACGCCGACCCGGCGGAATATGTCCGAAAAAACGGACTTTCTCTGATGACCGACGCGGCGGCGATAGAGGACGCGGTCAAACGCGTTATCGCCGAAAACGAAAAGAGCGTCTCGCAGTACAGAGACGGCAAGACGCAGGCGTTTCAGTATCTTATCGGGCAGTGTATGCGCGCGCTCGGCGGCAAAGCCCCGGCGGCAGCAGTCACGGAAGCGCTCAAAAGGCTGATATAAACAGCAAAGGACTGCCGTTGTTCGGCAGTCCCGTTTTGTTTTCAGCTTTATGCCTCGACTTCGGTGAGGTTCAGAGTGCCCCAGCTGTCGTTATTGAGCGTGAGCACCTTGTTGTCTTTATTATACGACGCGGTGAAGGTTATCTCCGTGCCCGCCTTGAAGCCTGCGATAGCTATCTCGGGGACTATGGTCACGGTCGCGGGGTCAGCCTCGGTGTCGACCTTGTATGTACCGGAGACCGAAGTGCCGACGGAAATGCCGAGGATATTGAGGTTGCTCGAATCATACTGGAAAGTGCCGTCCTCTTTGAACTCGATAGTCGCGTTGTTCTGCGAGTCGCTCCACTTGCCGACTATAAGCTTGTCGATTTTCGCTCCGCAGCCCGCAAAGGCGCAGACGATTATCGCGACAGCCATAACGAGAGCTGTCAGCCTGAGAGTCTTTTTCATTGGTGATTACCATCCTTTCTGTTTTGCCGCTTTTCTTCCATGCTCATTATATCACACTCCGCTCAATTTTGTCCATAGGTGTTACAGGGTACCATTGTGTCGAAAAAAGGTATAAACAGATTATTTACATTTTTGTAAAAATAATGTATAATTTTCCTGTTGCACATATGTGCTTGCGAAAGGAGAATACAAAAATGAAGAAAAATCCGTTCAAGCGGATACTCTGCATTGTCATCGCCGCAGTGATGCTCTGCTCGGTATTTGCTTCGACCGCGGCGGCCGCCACCAAGTGCGCCTGCGGCCATTCGCCCGTTGTCATGATCTCCGGATTCGGCGCGACGATTCTCTCGGAGAAGCAGGAGGACGGCTCATTGAAGCGCGTTTTCCCGCCCGACACCAAAGAGATTCTCAAGCTCCTCGGAGTCAATGCCCCCGACCTCATCACGGGCATAATCGAGCTCATCGCACAGAAGGGCACGGACGGCATCGAAAAGCCGCTTCGCGACATCATCACTTCTATAGTTGAGCCGCTGAGAATGAACGACGACGGCACCTCGTTCTATGACATAGTGCCCATACTCAGCAGCGCAAAGGATACGAGCCTTGAGGCGTTCACGAAGAACGACCAGCTCGACCTCGTTCCCTACACGGGCTCCGAGTTCCTCGACATGGAGGTCATCGGCGACGAGATAGGCGACGACCATGTTTTCAACTTCCTCTATGACTGGAGACTCAGCCACACCGATGTCGCGGCTCAGCTCCACGACTATCTCGCGGAGGTCTGCGCCCTCACCGGGCACGACAAGGTCAGCGTATACAGCATCAGCCAGGGCAGCCTGCTGCTGGGCGTGTATATGTACGAATATCCCGACGACAACTATATCGACCGCGCGGTGTTCGACACTCCGCTTCTCGCGGGAAGCAACCTTGTCTCCGATCTCTACACTGACAAGCCCCTTGCATTGAACTTCGACACCACCCTCGATATTCTCAGAGCTATCCTGCACACCGAGACCGACTTCTCGTTCGTCATGGACATCATCCCTGCCGACGGCGCGAACAACATCGCCGACTACGGTCTCAAGAGCATGGTTCTCCCGAGCGTCATAAACATCCCCGCATTCTGGGAGATGTGCGACCCGGAGAATTACGAATATATCAAGTCCGTGCGCCTCGATTCCGTTAAGAACGCAAAGCTCACAGAGAAAGTCGAAAAAGTCCGAAACGGCTTTATGTCGCATATCTCCGAGACACTCTACGCTCAGCAGAAAAAGGGAGTCAGCGTCTCTCTGAAGGCCTGCTCCGGCGTGCCGCTCGCCTCGGGTACCGTTGACAACAGCGACGGCATAGTAAATATGAAATACTCCTGCGGCGCAGTGTGCGCGCCCTTCGGCGAGACGTTCCCCGCCGACTACAAGCAGGCAGTCAAGACGGGCAAGAACAACATCTCGCCCGACAGAACGGTTGACCTCTCGACCGGATATATGCCCGAGCGCACATGGGTAGTCAACCGCCACTACCACGGTCAGGCGGAGTGGGATCCCCGCATCTATGACCTGCTCATGGAGCTTCTGCTCACCGACAACATCAAGGACGCTTATTCTCATATGGAGTATCCTCAGTTCATGGAGAGCCTCGCTCCGACGAGCGACATAGTCGTTCTCTTCAAGAGCACGAACTCCTCGTTCCTGCCGACTCTCTCGAAGCACATCTTCTCCTGCAACTCCGTCATGGTCAAGAACCTGTCGAAGAAGGACAAGATAAAGGTCTCTTCGATAACCTCGGAGAACGGCACGCTGAACTTCGCCCTGCCCTATCCGATAGTCCTTGAAGCAGGCGAGAGCGCCGAGATAGCCTTCACCGGAAAGGTTCCCGCGACCGAGAGCTACGACAAGATAACCGTTGCCTACAAGCGCATGACCGTCACCGGCAAAGACGCGACCCGCGACTTCGGCTTCACCGTGACCCGCAACTATTCGGGTATTACAAAAGCAGACCTCACCCCCGCATATATCATCACCGCTATCCGCATAGCGCATGATATACGCGATATCATTGCGCGGATAGATGCGATCTTCTCGTTCATCAACGGGATAAAATAACAATATAAAATTAAAGCGAGCGGCATAACCGAGATTATGCCGCCCGCTTTTTGTTATGCTCTTTTATCCTATAAGCTCCGCAACATACAGGCTCTCGTATATGCTCCCGTCGGAGGGAGATACATATTTCCCGAGGTCAACGAGTATCGCGTCTGCTTTTCCTTTAAATTCATAGCACTTCACACCGTTGACTTCGCCTAAATACTCGCCCTTTTCGGGGACGGGACAGATATAAGCCGTTTCGCTCACTATCCCGTATTTTTTTCCGCGAAGCTCAAAAATGCCGTCCAATATGCAGTCATAGCGCAGGACAATACCGTTTTTCTTGTCCCCTATGCTCTGTTCCATGGGGATATTTTTCAGCGAATAGACGGCGATTTCCGTGCCGTTTATTTTTTCGCGGTGCAGCGGACCTAAATCGGAATCCGTCAGCGCGAGGTTGTCGCCCGCATACCCGTAAAGTCTGTGATTCCAGACCTTATATGTCGGGATGCAAACACCCGCCACGCTGCCGCCGTGGGAAACGGCCGCTGTCGTTTTCTCCGCCGTCTGCGAAACAGTCTCGCCTGGCACTTTCTTTTCGGGCTCTCCCGCTCTGTCCGTCGCGATTTGACCACCTCGCTCCGTGCCGTTTTCGGTATTCAAAGTCGAATCGGAAGCGGGAAGTCCCAGGCTTTTGCCGACTGCTAAAACGGATATGAGAACCGTGCAAGCCGCAATGCACGCCGCCGCGGCATACCAAACCTTTTTCGGATGACCCTTGGCTTTGCTTTCCCGAACACTTTGAATCGGCTTATCCTTGATTTTATCCCAGACCTCCTCCGGGGCTTTAAAACTCATTGCGTCTCTCATGAATTTTTCTGTTGATTTACGCCTCATCCGTATGCACTCCTTTTCGGTCGAAATAACGCCTCAGCTTAGTGAGAGCGTAGCCGTATTTTGAACGGACAGACAAATAGGGGAGGTTCAAAACCTTGGCGATCTCCGTCTGCTTCAGGCCGGAATACAGATACAGCGATACTATCTGCCTCTCTGTTTCGCTCAGCGTTTTCAAGGCTTCCAGCGCAAGCATCGCGTTTTCGGTCTGCTCAAAACCCTCCGTGTCACCGGGCAGCAAATCAAGGCTCTCGCTGTCTACCGTCAAAAGCCTTGCGTTTTCCTTCATGCAGTCCATGCAGCAGTTGCGCGCTATGGCGAAAATCCACGCCCTCGCATTTGTGCCGGGCTTGTAGCCGCAGGCAGACTGCATAATATTAAGAAATGTCTCCGCTTCTATATCCTCCGCGAGCTGCCTGCTGCGAACCAACGACAGCGCAAACCGAAAGATCGGATCTTTCATGTCAAGATATAATCGGCTCAGAGCGTCTCTGTCTCCCGCGGCGATTTCGCAAATACACAGATCCAACTGCCTGCCTGTCATCAATTTCACTTCCCGTCTTTGTCTTTCGTCTATATATCCGTTTGAACGGTCGGAATGCATAAAATTTTTACCTTTTCTTTTGGCACAAGCATAAAATTATCCCGCCGAAAAACTCGACGGGATTTCTCTTTTTCCGTTACGGGGTGAGTCTGTTCGGGCCTCTGAAGAGGAACATCGCTTCCTTGATGTGCAGTCCGAGCATGAGCATGGTCAGGCGGTCGATACCGATTCCGAAGCCGCCGTGGGGCGGGCAGCCGTATTTGAAGAACTCGAGATAGAACTCAACATCCTTGTCGAGACCCTTCTCCTGCGCCTGGCTCTTGAGCACGTCGTATCTGTGCTCGCGCTGCGCGCCGGTGGTTATCTCGACGCCGCGCCAGATGAGGTCGTAGCCCTGCGGCACGCCGTTCTCGTCGCGCATGTGGTAGAACGCACGCTTCTCTGCGCTGTAGTCGGTAATGAACAGGAACTCGTGACCGTATTTCTTCATGACCCAGTCGTAGCTCAGACGCTCGGCGTCGGTCGTGAGGTCGCCCTTTTCGCTGTCGGGCACGGTGTAGCCGAACTCCTTTTCGAGCTCGTCATAGAGATCGGCAAGCTTTATGACCGGGAACGGGGTCGTCGGGACGATAACCTCCTTGCCGAACAGCTCCTTTATCTCCTCGCCGTACTTCTCCTTGACCGCTTTGAGCATGTAGGTCAGCAGCTCCTCCTCCATCTTCATGACATCCTTGAAAGAGGTGATGTAGCTGAACTCGAGGTCGAAGCCGGAGAACTCGGTGGTGTGCTTGTTGGTGTATGACTTCTCGGCTCTGAAAACGGGGCCGACTTCAAATATGCGCTCGAAGCCGCTCGCCATTGCCATCTGCTTATAGAACTGGGGGCTCTGCGCAAGATAAGCGAGGCGGTCAAAATACTTGACCTCAAAGACCTCGGCTCCGCTCTCGCTCGCCGCGCCGATGAGCTTCGGGGTGTGAATCTCGATGAAATTACGGTCTATCAGGAACTGACGCATGGCGTTGACCATGACGGTCTGAACCTTGAACATAAGCTGATTTTCGTCGGTGCGAAGGTCGATCCAGCGGTAGTCAATGCGCTGGTCGATGCTCGAACGCTCGACACCCGGGCGCTTCTTGGTCGCAGGGATCTCCTTGCGCACTATCGGCAGCGCGTCGGCTATCGACTCTGCGGTTATCGACTCGGGGATAATCTCAATTCCGCCCATCTTGACGAAATCGTTCTCGACGGCGGTGCCGACGACCGAGATAACGGAATCCTGAGTCAGAGTCGCTATCACGGGGCAGAGCTCCGGCAGCTTCTCTTTCTCGACGGTTATCTGGATTTTTCCGGTGATATCCTTGAGCACGATGAAAGCCATATACTTGCTGTCGCGCAGGTTCTCGACAAAGCCCTGAACGAGCACGGGTTTGCCGAGATTATTTTTGATGTCCGCAATGTAAGTTCTCTCCATTATCTGAGCCCTCCAAAGAGATTTGATATATCGGCAGCGTTGAGATCTCCGTCGTTGATGCTGTCCGCAAAGGCGTTTGCCGCAGCCTGAACGAGAGCCGACGAGAATTCATCGCTGAAGTTTTCGATTGAAAAAGCGGTCTTTTCGCCGTTTTCCATGTTCTTGACGGTGACTTCGCCCTTGGCGATATCGTCGTCGCCGATAACGCAGGTGAAGCGTGCGCCCAGTTTGTCGGCGTATTTCATCTGAGCCTTGACCGAGCGTCCCGCGACGTCAAACTGCGCGCTGACTCCGTCCGAGCGGAGATCCGTGCAGAGCTTCGCCGCAACGAGCGAAGCGGCGTCGCCGATAGAGCCGATATAGATATCGCACTTCTGGTCGCCGGGCAGCTCAATGCCCTGCGCCTCGATAACGCTGAGCAGGCGCTCAAGTCCCATTGCGAAGCCGAGCGACGGGGTGTGCTGACCGCCGAGCTCTTCAATGAGTCCGTCATAGCGTCCGCCGCCGCCGCAGACAAGTCCGTCGGTCTTGTCGTTGTGCGAGACGAATTCGAAAACGGTCTTTGTATAGTAATCAAGTCCGCGCACGATGTGCGGGTTGACAACATAGTCTATCATCAGCGCGTCAAGATAGCTCTTGACTTTCTCGAAATGCTCGCGGCACTCGTCGCAGAGATAATCGAGCATGACGGGCGCGCCCTCGGCTATCTTCGAGCAGACGGGGCTCTTGCAGTCGAGAATACGCATAGGGTTGCGCTCGAGCCTGTCGAGGCAGGTGCCGCACAGCTCGTCTTTATACTGCTCAAAATATGCCTTGAGCGCCTTGTGATACTCGGCGCGGCAGGTCGGGCAGCCGATTGAGTTTATCTCGAGCGTCAAGTCCTCGATTCCGAGGAAAGCGAATATCTCGGCGGCGAGGGAGATTATCTCGGCATCGGCGGCGGGAGCCGGAGTGCCGAAGACCTCAACGCCGAACTGGTGGAACTCCCTGTATCTGCCGGACTGCGGCTTCTCGTAGCGATAGCACGAGGTTATATAGCAGGTCTTCTGCGGCAGGGGCTCGTTGAAAAGCCCGTGCTCCAGGAATGCGCGCGCAGCGCCCGCAGTGCCCTCGGGTCGGAGCGTTATAGAACGTCCACCCTTGTCGAGAAAAGTGTACATCTCCTTCTGCACGACATCGGTGGTGTCGCCGACGCCGCGGGCAAACAGCTCCGTATGCTCGAACACGGGAGTGCGAATCTCCTTGAAGCCGAAACGCGAGGCTATATCGAGCAGGGTATTTTCAAGAAAGCGGTTTTTATAGCTCGCCGCGGGCAGCACATCCTGAGTGCCCTTGACAGCTTTCGTAAAAAGAGCCATGTTTTTGTTCCTTCCATAAAAACATTAAATCCCGCCGTTGGCGGGATGAGCGAAAAAGCTCCGGAAAAAGCCGCCCGGCGGGAAATACCGCCGGGGCGGGTCAAAGCTTATTTCGGGTTGACTATATCGCGCCAATCAAGGTCGCCGCGCGCAAGGCTGTGAATAAGAGCCTCGGCGGTAGCTATATTGGTGGCAACGGGGATGTTGTGCACGTCGCAGAGTCTGAGAAGATTTGCTTCGTTGGGCTCGTGCGGCTTGGGTGTGAGCGGATCTCTGAACATGAGCAGAAGATCGATCTCGTTGCAGGCTATTCTGGAAGCTATCTGCTGGTCGCCGCCCTGACTTCCGCTGAGGAAGCGCTGAATCTCAAGTCCCGTTGCCTCGGCTACGAGCTTGCCCGTAGTGCCGGTCGCGCACAGGGAATGGCGGCTCAGGATACCGCAATAAGCTATACAGAACTGGGTCATAAGTTCTTTTTTTGAGTCGTGAGCCATGAGAGCGATATTCATTGTGTATCCCCCTTTTCCGAATTGTTGACTTCGCTGGTCATGTTAATATCATATCAGAGAAACCGGGTTATGACAAGAGTTATTTGTAACTTCTTACAAAATTTTAATAAAAACCCGACCGATTATTCCTCTGTTTCGGAATTTTCGCTGTCTTCGGCAGGTGACACTTCCTCAGCCGCGGTTTCTTCCGGCTTTTCCTGATCTTCCTCGCTCGGAGTGCAGGCGACGGTAACCAACTGCTCGCCCTCGGACACACGCATGACTCTGACGCCCTTGGAGGGTCTTGCAAATGTGCTTATCTGTGAGACAGGGATGCGGATTATAATGCCGTCGGACGAGATGAAGATGACATCCTCGCTCTCGTCAACGACCGCTATCGCGGCAACGTCGCCGTAGGTCTCGGTGCGGTAGTTTATCGTGCCCTTGCCGCCTCTCGACTGGAGTCTGTAATCCGAAGGTTCGCTGCGTCTGCCGTAGCCGGTGGTACTGACTGTGAGGACAGCCTTTGCATCGTCGAGCACTTCCATGCCGACGACCTCGTCGCCCTCGCGCAGCTCAATCGCCTTGACGCCGCGCGCCGTTCTGCCGAGCGGTCTCGCGTCGTTTTCATTGAAGCGGATGCCCATGCCCTTGCGCGTGGCTATGAGCAGGTCGTCGTTGCCGGAGGTCAGGCGCACCCATGCGAGCTCGTCGTCATCGTCGAGATTTATCGCGATAACGCCGTTCTTGCGGACGTTGCGGTAAGCGTCGAGGCTCGTGCGCTTGATAATACCCTTGCGCGTGACCATGCAGAGGAACGCATCGGGGTCATATTCGGGCACTCTTATCATCGCCGACACCTTCTCGCCCGCTTCAAGGGGCAGAAGGTTGACTATATTCATGCCCTTGCTGTTTCTCGAGCCCTCGGGCACTTCATAGCCCTTGAGACGGTAAGTTCTGCCGCGGGTGGTAAAGAACATGACGTAATCGTGGGTGGAGCAGGTGAACATGGTCTTTGCCACGTCCTCCTCGCGCCTTGTCATGCCCTTGACGCCTCTGCCGCCGCGGTGCTGAATCGTATATGCGTCGGCGGGGATACGCTTGATATAGCCGAGATTCGTCATGGTGAACACGCAGGTCTCCTCGGGGATAAGATCCTCGATATCGACCTCGCCGCTGACATTTTCAATGACGGTGCGGCGGTCGTCGCCGAACTTCTCGGCGATAGCGCCGGTCTCCTCGCGGACTATAGTGAGTATCCTCGACTCGTTCGAGAGAATATCTATAAAGTCGGCTATCTTCGCCTTGAGCTGAGCCATCTCGTCCTCGACCTTTATGCGCTCGAGTCCGGTCAGCTGGCCGAGTCTCATCTGGACTATCGCCTGCGCCTGAATCTCATCGAGACCGAAGCGGTTCATGAGCGCTTCGCGTCCCTCGGGGATGCTCTTTGACGCGCGCAGAATGGCTATGACCTCGTCGATGAAATCGAGAGCCGTGAGCAAGCCCTCGAGTATATGGGCGCGCTCCTGAGCTTTTTTCAGATCGTACCTTGTGCGGCGGGTGACTATCTCGCACTGGTAGTCTATATACTGCTGAAGAATCTGCTTAAGGGTGAGTATCTTCGGCTCGCCGTTTACGAGGGCGAGCATAATCACGCCGAAGGTAGACTGGAGCTGAGTGTAGGTATAGAGCTGATTCAAAACTACCTGCGGATTCGCGTCGCGCTTCAAGGTGATGTCGATGTGCATACCGGAGCGCGAGGAATAGTCGTGGATATCGGATATGCCCTCGATGCGCTTATCCTTGACGAGATCCGCCATGCTCTCTATGAGCTTCGCCTTGTTGACACCGTAGGGTATCTCGGTGACAACTATCTTGTGGCGGTCGCCCTTTGTCTCGACTATCTCGGCGCGGGCGCGGACTATAATTTTGCCGCGGCCTGTGCCGTAGGCGGCGCGTATGCCCGCTCTGCCCATGATTATTCCGCGGGTCGGGAAATCGGGGCCTGGCAGATGAGTCATAAGCTCCTCGAGAGTCGCATCGGGGTTATCTATCAGGCAGTTCATGGCGGCTACGACCTCGCGCAGATTGTGCGGAGGGATATTTGTCGCCATACCGACCGCTATACCTACAGAGCCATTTACAAGCAGGTTCGGATATCTCGACGGGAGCACCGTGGGCTCCTTGAGTCGGTCGTCGTAGTTCGGGATAAAATCGACCGTGTCCTTGTCGATATCCGTCAGCATTTCGAGAGAGAGCTTTTTGAGCTTTGACTCGGTGTAACGGTAGGCGGCGGGCGGGTCGCCGTCGACGGAACCGAAGTTGCCGTGGCCGTCAACGAGCGTATATCTCATGGAGAAGTCCTGCGCCAAACGCACCATGGCGTCATAGACGGAGGCGTCGCCGTGAGGATGATAGCGGCCGAGCACCGAACCGACCGTGTCCGCGCATTTGCGGTACGGCTTGTCGGGATAAAGGCCGTTTTCGTACATGGTGTAAAGTATGCGTCTGTGGACGGGCTTCAAGCCGTCACGCACATCGGGCAGAGCACGCGAGGTGATGACCGACATGGAGTAATCCAGAAAGGATTTACGCACTTCTCTATTGATCTCGACATTGATTATTTTTTGTTCGTTATATGCTTCGTCAAAGCTCACAGAGATCTACTCCTTTCCGTTATATATCCAGGTTCTGGACGTATTTTGCATTGGTTTCGATGAACTCGCGGCGCGGCTCGACCTTGTCGCCCATAAGAATGGAGAAGGTCTCGTCCGCGAGCATCGCGTCCTCTACATTGACGCGCAGCATCGTGCGGAAGTCGGGATCCATTGTCGTCTCCCAGAGCTGCTCGGCATCCATCTCGCCGAGACCTTTGTATCTCTGGATATCGCAACTGCCCGAGCCGCCGAACTCCGCCATGAACTGGTCGCGCTCCTCGTCGGAGAAAGCGTATCTTATCTTCTTGCCCTTGCTGACTTTGAACAGCGGGGGCTGAGCGAGATAGACATGACCCTGCTCGATAAGCGGGCGCATATAGCGGAAGAAGAAGGTCAGCAGCAGCGTTCTGATATGCGCGCCGTCGACATCGGCATCCGCCATGATAACTATCTTGTTGTAGCGAAGCTTTGTTATATCAAACTCGTCGCCGATTCCGGTGCCGAGGGCTATGACTATGGGCATGAGCTTCTCGTTGCCGATAACTCTGTCAAGTCTCGCCTTTTCGACATTGAGCATCTTGCCCCAGAGGGGAAGAATCGCCTGGAAGCGTCTGTCGCGTCCCTCTTTTGCGGAGCCGCCTGCGGAATCTCCCTCGACGATGTAGAGCTCTGTGCGCTCGGCGTCGCGCTCGGTGCAGTCGGCAAGCTTGCCGGGCAGGGAGTTTGAATCGAGCACGGATTTGCGGCGAGCCAGTTCGCGCGCCTTTCTCGCAGCCTCTCTTGCGCGCGAAGCGTCGAGAGCCTTCGAGAATATCGCCTTTGCGACTGCGGGATTCTCTTCAAAATAGGTCATCAGCTTCTCATAGACCGTTGTCGAGACGAGTTGGGTTATATCGGTGTTGCCGAGCTTGCCCTTTGTCTGTCCCTCGAACTGCGCCTCGGTGAGTTTGACGCTGATAACGGCAGTCAGTCCCTCGCGGACATCGTCACCCGAGAGCTTCTTGTCGCCGTCTTTGAGAATGGAATATTTGCGTCCGTAGTCGTTGAAAACACGGGTCAGAGCGGTCTTGAAGCCGGTCTCATGAGTACCGCCGTCAACGGTGTGAACGTTGTTTGCAAACGAGAGCATTGTCTCGTTGTAGCTGTCTGTATACTGCATGGCGATCTCCGCGCTTCTGTCGCCGTGCATGGCGGAGAAGTGGATCGGCTTTTCATGCAGGGGAGTCTGGCCGCGGCTTGTGGTCAGATATTCGACGAAGCTCGAAAGTCCGCCCTCGTAGCAGTAGGTGCGCTCGATGATATTATCGGGGTCGCGCCTGTCCGCAAGGGTTATGCACAGTCCCGCATTGAGGAACGCGGACTCGCGCAGGTGTCTTTCAAGGGTCTCGAAATCATAGACCGTGGTCTCGCGGAAAATCTCGGGATCGGGCTTGAAGCGTATAGTCGTGCCGGTCGCCGACGATGTGCCTATCTCCTTGAGGTCATAGTCGGGGTGACCGCCGTTCGAGAAGCGCTGCTGATAGACATGGCCGTTCTGCGCGACCTCGACTTCTAACCACTCGGACAGGGCGTTGACGACGGACGAACCGACGCCGTGCAGACCGCCGGAGACCTTGTATCCGTTGCCGCCGAACTTACCGCCGGCGTGCAGGACGGTCAGGACAACCGTCACGGTGGAGATGCCCATCTTTTCGTTCATGCCCACAGGGATACCGCGTCCGTTATCCTTGACGCTGATAACATTGCCCGGGAGTATCTCAACATCGATATTCGTGCAGAAGCCCGCGAGAGCTTCGTCTATGGAGTTGTCGACTATCTCATACACAAGGTGGTGCAGGCCGCGCGGACCCGTCGAGCCGATGTACATACCGGGGCGCTTGCGGACCGCCTCAAGTCCCTCAAGAACCTGAATCTGGCTCGCGTCGTATTCCTCGGTGACCTTGGTGTTCATATCCTTGTCAAGCTCAATGTCTTCGTCGAGCACGAGCTCGTCCTGATTCTCGGCGTTCTCTTCAAGGATCTCGTTGTTCTCATTGTTATCCAAAGCTTTCATCCTCCTTCTCCAAAGCTCTTGCCCCTAATCACTGATTTGCCAGGGTGGAGAACATATTCTTTTTCTTCTTTTTCTTTTTGGGCTTGTACTTCGGCGGATTTTCGAGCCTCATTCTCGCGCTCTTGGACTTCGCGAGATACTTGTTGACCTGGACAACGGGAGAGATCATGTCCGCGCTCATGTAATCAACGCAGTTTGCGAGCAGATCCTGATCGTTGTTGAGCTCGCCGAGGACGGTGACGGCTATGATGCTCTGAATCTCGTTCGTGCCGTCGTCATAAATCTCGTTGAGGAGATTGAAGAGCTTTCTCATCTTCTGCGGGTCGTTCTCTTTTATGACCTTGATAACCACGGGAGCGGCGTGATTCTTGAAGAAATCCTCGGGCAGGAACTCGCCGTAGGTCTCAATATTCTTTCTGTATTCGTCGCGCAGCTCGGGATAGATAACGCTCAGACGGTTTGCGAATGTGTTCGCGTCATAGCACGCCTCGCCGCTCTTTGCCGCAGCCTTAGACACGGGGGTGGGGAGCTTCACTTTTTTCTTATCGGCTGTGCCGTTCTTGCCGAAGCTCTCTTCGATAAGCTCGGCATACTCGTCCGAGATAAACTTGATGTCCTTGTCGTCGGCGGTCTCAACGTCGAGCAGAGAGTGAGCGATCTTCGCGAAATCCGTCTCGTTCGCACCCTCTTTCTGCGCCCAGAGCAGGGCTATTTTGTTGTCGTAGTGCTCGATACGCAGAGCCTTGTTGTCGCCGGAAAAATCCATAACGGCGCGTCCGCTCGTGACGGAAACGGGGATACCGTCGGAGATATCTGCGGGAGTGGTGATTCTGAAGCCGCACTTCGTGAGGGTCGGCTCGAGGTTCTTGTAGATGTCGTTCATCGCTATACGGATATCGATCATAACTGTTCTCCTTAAAAAATACTCTGCACAGAGTATATATTATATATACTAATATAATATATCATAATGTCGGCGCGTTTGCAATGCTCTAACAGAAAAATAACGCGCCCGTTTTCAAATAAAACGGGTTGACGAAAGGCGTATAACTGTGGTATTATAAAAAATCAAAAGAACGAGGTTTTTCATAGCCTCAGAGCAAGAAAGAAAAGGACTTTTCCGATGGAAAAAAAGGTATTTATAAACATTGAGGACAGCCACTCCGGGCATGACGACAGCTACTCGTCTCAGACGAGCACGCAGGGCGTTCTACGCCTGCTCGAAAACGGCTACGAGCTCTCATATGAAGAGCCTGCCGCCGAGATGGAGGGCTGCGTGACCACCCTGCTCATAGAGGACGGCGGACTCGTCACAATGACGAGAAACGGTGCATATACTACACAGATGGTCATGGAGCGCGGCAGGCGTCATGTCTGCCACTACGCGACACCGTTCGGCGATATGCTCCTAGGCATATTCGCCAAAAAGGTCGAGTCGTCCGTGACGGAGGAGGGCGGCGAGCTGTTGCTCAACTACACTATCGATGTCAACGCGGATCTCTCCGCGTCGAACGAGCTGAAGATAACGGTCAGCGGACAGTAAAAATGACGGTTTGCCCGCAGAAACTGCGGTTACACGAAAGGATGGATAAATTTTATGTCAGTGCTTGTAAAACAGGTCGAGGATAAGCTCTGCGAGCTTGTCAGAGACGCCGCGAAAAAGGCGATGGCGGCAGGCGAACTGCCCGAAGCCGAGCTCACGGATTTCAAGGTCGAAATCCCGGCGGACAGAAAGAACGGCGACTACTCCACAAACGCCGCCATGGCGTGGGCGAGAGCTTTCAGACGCGCGCCCGCTATGATAGCCGCGGCTATAACAAAGAACATTGACCTCGAGGGCACCGCATTCTCATCCTGCGAGGCGGCGGGTCCCGGATTCATAAACTTCCGTCTCGCCGACCGCTTCTATTCGGAGATTCTCATAGATATCCGCAAGAAGGGCAGCGACTACGGCCGCTCCGACTTCGGCAAGGGCGAAAAGGTAAATATCGAGTTCGTCTCCGCCAATCCGACGGGTCCGATGCACATGGGCAACGCCCGCGGCGGCGCTCTTGGCGATTGCCTCGCGGCGGTCATGGACTTTGCAGGCTACAATGTCAGCCGCGAATTCTATATCAACGACGCCGGCAATCAGATCGATAAATTCGCCCTCTCGCTCGATATCCGCTATCAGCAGATATACAAAGGCACCGACGCGCCCGAGCTGCCCGAGGACAGCTACCACGGAGAGGACATAGCCGTGCGCGCCAAAGAATTTGCCGATGTCTACGGCGACAAATATATCTCCGAGAGCGAGGAAGTCCGCCGCAAGGCGCTCGTCGATTTCGCGCTGCCGAAGAACATCGACTCGATGCACGAGATACTTTCAAAATACAGAATAGAATACGACACATGGTTCAAGGAGAGCACCCTGCACAACGGCACGGAGCTTCGCGACACAATAGAACTGCTCAAAGAAAAGGGACTCACCTACGAGCTTGACGGTGCGCTGTGGTACAAGAACATTGAGGTTCAGACAAAGCGCCTGCTCGCCCAGGGCAAAACGCAGGAGGAGATCGACAAGCTCGGTCTCAAGGACGATGTTCTCATCCGCCAGAACGGCAACCCGACCTATTTCGCGGCGGATATCGCATATCACCGCAACAAGCTCGCCGTCAGAAAGTTTGACAGGGCGATAGATGTCTGGGGTGCAGACCACCACGGCCATGTTGCGAGAATGAAGGGCGCGCTCGACGCGATAGGTCTTGACGGCGACAGGCTCGACATAATCCTCATGCAGCTCGTGCGCCTGACGAGAAACGGCGAAGTCGTGCGCATGTCCAAGCGTACCGGCAAGGCGATAACCCTTGTCGACCTGCTCGAAGAGATACCGATAGACGCGGTGCGTTTCTTCTTCAATCTCCGCGAGCCCGCAACGCAGATGGAGTTCGACCTCGATCTCGCTGTTGCCGAGAATTCGCAGAACCCGGTTTACTATTGCCAGTACGCCCATGCGAGAATTTGCAGCATACTGAGAAAGCTCAAGGAACAGGGCTGTGACATCCCCGAGTGCACGCCCGAGCAGCTCGACCTGCTCACCGCGCCCGAGGAGCGCGAGATAATCAGGCACTTAGCGTCGCTCACCGACGAGATCGCTCTCTCCGCCAAAAACTATGATCCCGCGCGCATCACACGCTACTGCATCGACCTCGCGACCCTATTCCACAAGTTCTACAACGCCTGCCGCGTCAACTGTGACGACAAGAACTTGAGTGCGGCGAGAATATATCTGTGCCTGTGCGTCAAGGAAGTTCTCAAGAACATCCTGACCCTGCTCAAGATAAGCGTACCGGAGAGAATGTAAAAAAAACAGAACCGATAAAATTATTCCGCAGGGCATTGCGCTCCTGCGGAATATTAAAATGCGGAGAAAGCAATAAACAAAAAGCACACCGTAAGAGTGAATACTGCCGCCCGCGACATTTGCACAACACAGAGAAGAAACTTGCAGGGTGCGGCGACTCGACGCACCGATGCCGCAGGAGCGGCACGAAATCATTTCGGCGCCTGTATCCGCATACCTGCATATTACCCCGGAGGTTATCATGACAAAGCTTCTGATAAAACTCTTTATCAAGGACAGCGAAAAAACCGACGACCCTGCCGTGCGCTCGCGCTACGGCACACTCAGCGGCATCGTCGGCATACTGTGCAACATCCTGCTGACCGCCGCAAAGTTCATTGTCGGCTCGGTAACTGGCAGTATCGCCATAACCGCAGACGCCGCGAACAACCTCTCGGACGCTGGCTCGTCCGCCGTCACGCTCGTCAGCTTCCGTCTGGCAAATAAGCCCGCCGACGATGAGCACCCGTTCGGCCACGGCAGGATAGAATATGTCTGCGCGCTGATAGTCTCGTTTATCATACTGCTCATGGGCGGCGAGCTGATCCGCTCATCGGTAGACAAAATTCTTCACCCCGAGCCGCTCCAGTTCAGCATGACTGCACTCATAGTGCTCATCGCCTCAATCGGAGTCAAAATATGGATGGCGGTCTTCAACAGAAATATCGGCAAAAGGATAAACTCGACCGCCGTCGGAGCGGTCGTTATGGACAGCGTCAGCGACACCGCGGCGACGACTGTATCTATGATAGCCCTTATTCTCTCGAAATTTACCTCTGTGCCGCTCGACGGATACATGGGAATAGTAGTAGCCCTGTTCATCATCGCGACCGGAATAGGCATATTCAAGGACACGATGAACGAACTGCTCGGCGCGCCCGCTTCGCCGGAGACGGTGCAGGAAATCGAGAGCGACATTCTCTCATACGAGGGCGTTATCGGCGTCCACGACCTCATGGTTCATGACTACGGACCGGGCAGAATGTTCGCCTCCGCCCATGTCGAAGTGCCGTCCGACTGCGACATAATGGCGTGCCACGACACCATAGACCGCATCGAGCGCGACATAAAGAAGAAGTTCGCCATCAACATTGTCCTGCATATGGATCCGATAGTCGTTGATGACGAACATATAAACGCCCTGCGCGAAAAGGTCGGCGAGCTGATAAAGGAAGTTGACCCGAGATTCACGATACACGACTTCAGAATGGTGGAAGGTCCTACGCACACCAACCTCATTTTCGACCTCGTCGTACCGCACAAATATCCGTTCACGAAAGGGCAGATAAAAGAGCTGATAAGCGACAAAATATCGACCGAGATCGGCGAGAATTACTACGCCGTTATGACCATAGAAAACAGCTTCGTCGAAGACGAGAGAAAGCGAGGGCAACATAATGGGAAACATTGAAAAGACTGAGCTTACCGTGATGTGCATGATCTGCGACGGCACGAAGATACTCGTGCAGGACAGAGTGAACAAGGACTGGCCGGGCGTAACCTTCCCCGGCGGTCATGTTGAGCCGGGCGAGGCGTTCACCGACGCCGTGCGCCGCGAGGTTAAAGAGGAGACGGGACTTGATATCTTCCGCCCGACGGTATGCGGAATCAACGATTTTATCCGCGACGACGGCACGCGCTACATAGTGCTGTTTTTCCGCGCCGACCGCTTCAGCGGCGAGCTCAAAAATTCCGCCGAGGGCAGAGTATTCTGGATCGAGCGCGACGAGCTGACGCAGTATAAGCTCTCGCAGGATTTCATCGACATGGTTCATGTCATGGAAAACCCGTCGCTGACCGAATTTTTCTATGAGCGCGACGGCGAAAGCTGGAAGAAGAGAATAATATAAACCCGTGTTAAACACGGTATTCAAAGCAAAAAATCCTGCCTGCAGTTTTTCCGTAGGCGGGATTTTGATTTTGTGGGGAGAAACAATCTTTCCGTTGTTTGCAGATATGTAGACTTCAAAATCAGGCGGTATATAAAATAAACTTGGTGGAAATTCTGTGCCGCTATCGTGGCATCGGTGCGTCGAATTGCCGCACCCTACAAGTTTCACATCAATAAAATTGTGCGAACTTCGCGGGCGGATAACATCAGCTTCAGCAAGGTTGTGATGATTTCCAATATTACGGCGGTTGACCGTTGCCGATATTTATATCCGCAAATCCCTATCCGCCTAACGCTCACAGCCCATCAGCAGCCTTTCACCTCCTCCGAGCATTTACATTTTGGAAAAAATATGTTATAATGCGGGCACAAAACTCTGGGGAGAGATAATAAGATGATAAGATTGGCATCGGTCGGCGATGCGGGAGAGCTTGAGCGCCTCAATGCAGAGTTCAACGGCAAGGGCAAGACTACGGAAGAAAGCATTCGCGCCTCGCTTCTTACAAACAGGCGCGAGATTGTCATCGTTGCGGACGGCAACGGAGGACGGCTCGCCGGCTTCGTCTGCGTTCAGCTGAAAAAATCGTTCTGCTACGACAAATATATGCCCGAGATAACGGAGGTCTATGTCCGTCCCGAGTATCGCGGGCGGGGCGTCGCGCGGGAAATGCTGACCTTCGCGCAGGAATACTGCAAAAAAATATACCCGCTCCACAGCTTCGAGCTGTTGACGGGCAGTGATAACACTGCCGCGCAAAAGCTCTACTCCGCCATCGGCTTCGAGTGCGACGGCGAAATGCATATGTCAAAGCAGGTAAAATAATTTGAGAAAATCGCAGGAACAGAGCTATGAGAATAATAAATACTTTTGATAAAATACCCGGCTGCTTTAAGAACAGCGCCTTTGATTTGGATGCATGGAGAGTATACGCCCGCGCGATTTCACCGGAGCTTGGCGAAAAATGCGAACGGGATTCGAGGGAATATGATTTCAATAATGACGTGCTGCCCGTAGTCAATAACGTGCTGCTCAATAAGGCTGCCGAGCTTTCGGAAATGCTCGCTGCGTGGGCTGAACAATCCGAGAAATATCATAACGGTGACATTAACCGTGACGAATATGACAAGTGGCGCTACAATTATCCGAAGTATGATGAAGCTTCCGGTTTTGTAAAAGTACCGTCACAGAATTTCAGTGATACTATGGCTGAAGCGTTTAAGGATAGATTGAAGAACGACTAAACGGGGGAGTTTATGACAGACTGGAAAAAATCTTTTTTGAAATCTTCTGTATTGGGACAATCAACAAACAAGTGCTGCCCATCGGAAGTGATAATAAAGTGCATTGAATTGGCATACTCAGATATGATGACGGCAGGTCGTTATTACAGTGCTTCTTTTCCGAATGACAAAAAGGAAATTTGCTCTGCTACAAACAGCGCCATTACTGAATCAAATTTTGTGTTTTCAAGAAAAATTATTAAAGATATTTCGTTGTTGTTTTGTGATAATACTATAGGCAATGACAATCATTATGTAACTGGGTTTGGACTCGCTCAAAAACTCATAAATATGACATTCAAATATCTATATGTTTTTAGTGATTTGATATTTGTAGACAAAGCTATTCCTGATTTTTCATCGTGCGATTGCCCTCTTGACAGTATTATTATTAAAAAAGCGCATATTAAGGATTGCGTTTGGAGCAAGCTTACTGAGCAACAATATCTGGAATGTCAAGCTAAAATAACAGAACTACTAAATGCAAATTCTTTAGATTTAGAGTTATCAAAGCTTGGCAATCTAGCTTATGACTTTATTAATTGGTAATCGGCAATAATACACGATAAAACAAAAAGAGCTATCAGACTTTCAAAAATCTGATAGCTCTTTACTTTTACAATAATTCAAATAATGTTGCCATTTTGTTGCCAAAATGCATATACAATCGGCAAAAGCCCAGTAAAATAAGGCTTTTTCACGGGTGTGAAATTATTCCCACTCAATCGTTCCGATCGGCTTGGGGGTGAGATCCATTACGACGCGGTTGATACCTTCGACCTCATGGGTGATGCGGTCGGTGATATGATGCAGGAGGGCGTAGGGGATCTCCTCGATGGTGGCGGTCATGGCGTCGGTGGTGTTCACCGCGCGGATGATTGCCGGCCAGCCCTCATAGCGCTTGCCGTCGCGCACGCCGACGCTCTTGAAGTCGGGCACGGCGATGAAATACTGCCAGACCTTGCCGGCAAGGCCGTTCTTGTCGAACTCCTCTCTGAGTATGGCGTCGGCTTCTCTCAGGGCGTTCAGGCGGTCTCTCGTTATCGCGCCGAGGCAGCGTACTCCGAGTCCGGGACCCGGGAACGGCTGGCGGTATACCATGCTGTGCGGCAGACCGAGAGCCTCGCCGACAACGCGGACTTCATCTTTGAAGAGCAGCTTTACGGGCTCGACAAGCTCCATTTTCATGTCCTCCGGCAGGCCGCCGACATTGTGGTGAGCCTTTACGCCGTGGGATTCGAGGATGTCGGGATATATCGTTCCCTGTGCAAGGAACTCGATGCCCTCAAGCTTCGACGCCTCTTCGTCAAAGACCTTGATGAACTCGCCGCCGATTATCTTTCTCTTCTTTTCGGGGTCGCTGACTCCGGCGAGAAGATCGAGGAAGCGGTCGGTCGCGTCGATATAGACGAGGTTCGCGTCCATCTGATTTCTGAAAACCTCGATGACCTGCTCGCTCTCGCCCTTGCGCATGAGTCCGTGGTTGACATGGACGCAGACCAGCTGCTTGCCTATCGCGCGGATAAGCAGCGCCGCGACTACGGACGAGTCAACTCCGCCGGACAGAGCCAGCAGGACTCTCTTGCCGCTGACCTGCTCGCGTACGGCAGCGACCTGCTCTTCGATGAACTTGTTCGCAAGCTCGGGGGTAGTGATGCGTTCCATGGATTCGGGACGTACATTACTGCTCATAGTTTGTTCTCCTTGTGAATTTTATTCCCATTCCACCGTTGCCGGGGGCTTTGTAGTGACATCGTAGACCACGCGGTTGACTCCCTTGACCTCGTTGGTGATGCGGTTTGAGACCTTTGCGAGCACATCAAACGGGATGCGCGCCCAGTCTGCGGTCATGAAGTCGTCTGTGGTCACTGCGCGCAGCGCGATAAGGCTGTCGTAGGTTCTCGCGTCGCCCATAACGCCGACGCTGTGGACGTTGGTAAGCACCGCGAAATACTGGTTGATGTCGCGGTCAATGCCGGCGAGTTTGACTTCCTCGCGGAAGATAGCGTCCGCATCCTTGAGAATATTGAGTTTCTCCTCGGTGATGTCGCCGAGGATACGCACGGCAAGTCCGGGGCCCGGGAACGGCTGACGCCAGACAAGATCCTCGGGGATGCCGAGCTCAAGTCCGACCTTGCGGACCTCGTCCTTGAACAGGTCGCGCAGGGGCTCGATGAGCTCATCGAAATCGATGTGGTCGGGCAGTCCGCCGACATTGTGGTGGCTCTTGATGACCGCCGCGTCGCCCACGCCGCTCTCGATAACATCGGGATATATTGTGCCCTGAACGAAGAAATTCATCCTGCCGAGCCTCTTGCTCTCGTCTTCAAAGACGCGAATAAACTCCTCGCCGATAATTTTTCTCTTCTTCTCCGGCTCGGTCACGCCTGCGAGCTTGGTGAGGAAACGCTCCTGGGCGTTGACTCTGACGAGCTTCATATCAAAGCGCTCGCGGAAGATGTGCTCGACCTCGTCGCCCTCGTTCTTTCTGAGCAGACCGTGGTCAACGAAAACGCAGGTCAGCTGCTTGCCGACCGCTCTGTGCAGGAGCACGGCTGCAACGGAGCTGTCGACTCCGCCGGACATGGCGCAAAGCACGGTCTTGTCGCCTATCTTCTCACGCAGGTGCTTTACCTGCTCTTCGACGAAGCTTGACATGACCCAGTCGCCCTTACATCCACAGATATCAAAGAGGAATGTTTTGAATATCTCCTCGCCATACTGCGTATGCATGACCTCGGGATGGAACTGAACGGCGTAGATTTTCTTCTCGTCGTTCTCCATCGCCGCGCAGGGGCAGTCGCGCGTGACGGCAGTTACTTTATAGCCCTTGGGCGGGTTGCTGATATAGTCCGTGTGGCTCATCCAGCAGACACTCGTATCCTCGGGGATATTTCTGAGCAGTCGGCTGTCCTTGCTGCGGGTCATATCTATCTTGCCGTATTCGCTCTTCGAGCCGCTCGTTTTGACAACGCCGCCCGCCATATATGCGATAAGCTGAGCGCCGTAGCAGATGCCGAGCACGGGGATGCCCGCATCGAGTATCTCGGGCGAATAGTGGGGCGAGCTCTCGTCATAGACGCTGTTGGGGCCGCCCGTGAATATTATTCCGACATAGCCCGCCGCCTTTATCTCGTCGACGGTTATGCGGCTGTACGGTTTTATCTCGGCGTAGACATTGTGCTCTCTGACGCGGCGCGCGATGAGCTGATTGTACTGGCCGCCGAAGTCCAGCACGAGAACTTTCTCATGATTGTCCTGCATGATATCCACCCTTTTTTATCTGACTATAATCTCTTCTCTTCTCGGTCCGTTGGAAACGAGCTTTATCGGCACGCCGATCTCCTTCTCGATGAAGAGGACATAGTCCTGAGCCTCCTTGGGAAGCTTGTCAAACTCTCTTATGCCGCGGATGTCGCACTTGAAGCCGGGCATGGTGACATAGACGGGCTTTGCCTTTTTCAGGCGCGAGGTGACAGGGAAGTCCTTTGTGACTTCGCCGTCTATCTCATAGCCGACGCAGAGCTTTATCTCGTCGAGATACGACAGGCAGTCGAGAGCGGTGAGCGCGACCTGAGTTGCGCCCTGAGCCTCGCAGCCGTAGCGGGTCGCGACGCAGTCAAACCAGCCCATGCGGCGCGGTCTGCCGGTCGTTGCGCCGTATTCGCCGGCGTCGCCGCCGTGGTTTCTCATCTTGTCCGCCTCTTCGCCGAATATCTCGCTGACGAATTCGCCCGCTCCGACGGCGCTCGAATAAGCCTTGGTGACGGTGACTATCTCCTTTATCTCATAGGGCGCGATGCCTGCGCCGACGGCGCCGAAGCCCGCGAGGGTCGACGACGATGTGACCATGGGATAGATACCGAAATCGGGATCCTTGAGCGAGCCGAGCTGACCCTCAAGAAGAATGTTCTTGCCGTCCTTGACAGCCTGGCGGATGATCTTGCCGGTGTCCGCGACATAGGGTCTGACCATCTCGCGAAGCTTCATCATGTGGTCGAACAGCTCGTCCACATCGAGAGTCGGCTTGTGATAGACATGCTCGAGCAGCAGATTCTTCACTTCGCAGACTCTTTCGAGCTTTTCTCTGAGATATTCCTCATCGAACAGCTCACAGACCTGGAAGCCGATCTTCGCATACTTATCCGAATAGAACGGAGCGATACCGCTCTTTGTCGAGCCGAATTTTTTATCCTTGAGGCGCTCCTCCTCATAGGTGTCGAGCATAACATGATAAGGCATCATGATCTGCGCGCGCTCGGAAACGAGGATATTGGGCTGCGGCACGCCTGCCGAAGTGACATGCTCGATCTCCTTGACGAGCTTCTCGATATCGAGAGCCACGCCGTTGCCGATGATGTTGACCGTGCCGGGCTGGCACACGCCTGACGGCAGAAGATGGAGCGCGAACTTGCCGTAGTCGTTGATTATCGTATGTCCTGCATTGGCGCCGCCCTGAAAACGAATGACCATGTCCGCCTGGGAGGCAAACATATCGGTAATCTTACCTTTGCCCTCATCGCCCCAGTTGGCACCCACAATTGCTCTGACCATACTTAAACGCACCTCCGAAAAATCAAATACACTTAATTATATATTATCGCCCGCGCGGTGTCAATGAGCCGAAGGGCTCAAAGAGTCGAATTTTGCGGCTTCTCAATTGATTTTATTGGTTATTGTGGTATAATATAAAATGGTATAATTCAAAATTAAAATGTTTTCGCACCCGATATTAAAATCGCCTTTTTCGGCACACAATAATCACGAATATCTGTGAAAGGACTGTGTTAAATGAAGAGACGAAGATTTTTAAGCCTCGCGCTCGCGCTGATGCTCATTATCTCGCTGTGCGCGTGCAAAACGAAAGTTGTTGACGACAGCACGGACGCCACCCACGGCAACGCGCCCGTTACGGGTCAAAAGCGCGACGAGACAACGACTGCGCCGCAGACCACAAAAGCTCCGCAGACGACAAAAGCGACGGAGAGCACAACTTTGGCGCAGCGCAAAACGGAGAAAGGCAAGCTCAACCCGAACACCGGAACGTATACGGGACTCTCCCCGCTGCCGAAGATAAAGCTGAACGCAACCGATCCGCAGAATACGCGCGGACTTTCAACAGCGACGGTCGGATACAGCTACGGCGTATCCAAAAACGGCGTTCCGCATCAGAACTCGACAAACGCGCAGAAATATTTTGACGAGAAGGGCTTCAACGCCGTCTCGATAGACATGAAGACGAAAGAAAAAGTCCTCTATCTCACCTTTGACTGCGGCTGGGAGAACGGATACACAACGACCGTGCTCGACATTCTCAAGCAGAAGAACGTACCCGCCGCATTTTTCTGCACGCTCTCGAATATTAAGGCAGAACCCGGACTTATCGCAAGAATGATAAACGAAGGGCACATCGTCGGCAATCATTCGACAACCCACCCCGATTTCTCGAAGATAAGCCGCGAGAAGATGGCGACGGAAATCGAGACCTGCGACAACTACCTGCGCGAAAAGTTCGGCTATTCCTCGCCGTATTTCCGCTTCCCGATGGGGTCATATTCCGCCTCGGCGCTCGACCTCGTTTCCTCGCTCGGATATAAATCCGTGTTCTGGTCAGTAGCCTACGCCGACTGGGATGTCAACGACACAAAAGGCAAGCAGTACGCTTTCGACACGGTGACCTCGCGCCTGCATCCGGGCGCAGTTATACTGCTCCACTCCGTCTCGCCCGACAACGCCGCCGCCCTCGGCGATATCATCGACTGGGCGCGCAAGCAGGGCTACGAGTTCCGCTCGCTCGAACAGCTGCCGAATTGAATATTTACAAAGCACAGCCCCGCCTCGGGATATCCCGGAGGCGGGGTTATTTATTCTATTTAAAATATGCCGTCGCGCTATACAAGTTGTGCGCCAATAAACTTGTACAGATTTTGCGGGCGGATGATATCCGCCCATACAGCGCACTTTTTCACTATTCACTTTGCGGGCAGATGATATCCGCCTCTACGGTCGAAAAAATGGACATTCTCAAAAATTTTGTGCCGCTGTCTCGGCATAGGCACCTATGTTTTCATAAAGTCATAGGTAACAGCCGAATTCGCGCAAAATCACAGCTGTATTTTCTTCGCCATCATCGCGCCGGCAAACACAGCAACAACAAGCTCTGTCACGGGCATCGCCCACCAGATCATATCCGCGCCGAGGGTGACGGGGATAATGAGTATCAGCGCGCCGCTGATAAGTATTCCGCGCGCGACGGACACGAACATTGAAGTTTTCGCGCGCATCGTCGCCTGGAAATAATAGGTTGAATAGACATTGAACGGCAGCAGCAGGAACGACGAGCCGTATATGCGGATTATCGCCGGGGCTATCGCGAGCACCGAGGCGGTCGGGGTCATAAACAGGCGGATAAGCCCGTTGGGTACCGCGAATGTTATCGCCGCCCACACCGCGCCGAATATCGCGGCGGTTATTATATTATATCTCAGCATCTTCTTTATCCTGCCGACATTGCCCGCGCCGTAGTTCTGCGAGATTATCGGCTGAGACGCCTGACCTATGCCGTAGGAGCAGCACTGGACGAGCGTGCTGACGGAGACTATGACTCCGTAGACCGCGAGCGCGTCCGTGCCGAGATATTTCATTATCTGGCGGTTGAAGAGCATCGTGAGCACTCCCATCGCCACGTCTATAATAAACGACGAGAAGCCGTTGACGGTTATCCTGCCGAAGAGGCGGAATATTTCTTTTGAAAATTGCAGGCGCAGAGTGTTGCTCTTCTTGAAAAAGTGGGTGAGCATGACGAGCGTTGATATGCCCGCGCCCATCGCCGTAGCGATTCCCGCGCCGCGTATGCCCATATCGAGCGTAAACACGCAGAAATAATCGCCGAATATATTGAACACGCCGCCCGCTATGACCGACTTTGTCGCAAGCCCCGGGTCGGAGTCGTTGCGCAAAAACGACGAGAACAGGTTTATGCAGACATATATCGGCACGGTGAATTTCGGGGCTATCATATACTCCTTGCAGAGCGGCATGAGCTTTTCGTCCGCGCCGAAGAGCAGGAGCAGTCTATCCTCGAACACAAGGATAATTACCCAGAGCACCGCGGATATTATCGCGCTGAACACGACCGCCGAAGTAAAATACAGATTCTCTTTTTTGCTTCCCTTGCCTTTTGAAACGCCGTAGAGCACCGAGCCGCCGATACCCGTCAGCAGACCGAAGCTGTAAATTATATTCCACACCGGCGCAATGACCGACATTGCCGCCGCGCCGTCCGGGCCGTGATACTGCCCGACGACTATCATATCGACGAGGCCGTAGATGCTCGCTATGAGCGCACTGCCGAACGAGGCGATGAGAAATTTTCTGTAAAGTTTTCCGAGATCGTCTTTTAAAAGATCCATGACTTCCTCCTGAATAACTGTGGTGGATAAAATCAAATCGCTTGTAATAAGCGACAAGCCTTAGCTGTGAAAGATAAAGCACCGCACATCGGCTCTATAGATAATCGGGCTCTAAATAGCCGCGCCGCAGTAGTAATAGCCAACTGAGGAGAGCGGGCAACATCACCGAAGCGCCGCCGGTGGCGGATGAAGCGAGGCGATGTTGGCGAAAAACAAGGAGCATAGCGCCCGCTCCAAGGGCGATAGGCGACTATGTTTTGAGAGGGTTATGCGGCGGCGTACAAAGTACGCCGTTCCCTCGCGGTTCTCAGACAGCTTCTACCACTGCGGCGCGGCTATTGGAGGCTTGTTCCTCGGGGGTTATAAAGTCGTTGACTTTACTTTTTTGTGTTTTTTCGCAGACGAGCCAAGCTCGACCCTGCGTTCGGTTAAGAAAAAGCGGCAGCGGTCTGGAAGCTCCATCCGCTGCCGCCGGACATTTTTTATTTGATGTTGACCTTGTGGTTCATCAGCCAGCCTGTTCCGAAGAACAGACCGATTGAAACCAGGAACTGGAAGATAACTCCCGTCACGCCGAACGAAAGATCCTTTGTAGACATTGCCGTGCCGAACGAGAACACAAGTCCGTCTGTTCCGGGCGAAACGGTGATGGGCACATAGTTCGTCAGCAGGAAGTTGCAGATCTGAGCGATAATGAATATCGCAAAGAAAACGACTATCGGGCCTGCCGCGCCGAGCTTCTGCATAATGCGGGTGTTCGCAAAGGTTATGGAGAAGAACAGCTCGGAGATGAGGAACGCAAGCTGAACAAAGACCGCGAGCACGAGCAGGACGAGATATCCCTTTATCGCTTTTGCGCCGGGCATCGAGCGGAACATGCTGATAATTGTCTTTATCATGTTGAGGTTGTTCTCGCCGATGAGCGAGGTGACGTAGTCGTATATCCAGATCATTATGCCGATGCTCACAGCGTAGCTGACGATCATCCACAGGAAAGCGACTATAGCCTTTGCCGCGAGGAGCTGCCCGCTCGTCACGGGGAGCGTAAAGCTCAAATAGCCCTGCTGCCCGTAGAGCGTCTTATAGAAGTTTGCGATAACACCGACAAAGGTTATGATGAGCGCTATCATCGCGATGAGGAACAGCGCAACGGTTGCCATGGCGCTGAGCCAGCTGATGTCTATCGCATAGGCGATGAGCATGATGCCTATTGTGACCGCGGCGGCAACGTAGATGTTCATCATCATATGCGCGCTCATTTTGATTTCATTCTTAATCAATTTGCCAAGCATATTTGAACACCTCCTTGAAAACATCCTCAAGCGTCTTGCCGCTGCTGCATATGTCGTCAACGGACGAGTTGAGCAGGACTTTGCCCTGACCTATCATCAGCGCGTGGTCGAATATGCTCTCGACATCGTGGATAAGATGGGTCGAGATGAGCATAGTCGAATCCTTCGGGTGATTCTTCATAATTATTTCAAGTATGCCGTCGCGTGCGGCGGGATCGACACCGCTGAGCGGCTCATCGAAAATATAGAGCTTCGCGTTGCGGCACATGACGAGAATGAGCTGGAGCTTCTCCTGCATGCCCTTTGACATCGACTTTATCTTCTGCTTGGGCTGGAGACCGAATGTGTCGAGCATTCTCATCGCCTTGTCGCGGTCGAAGTCCGGATAGAAATCCGCAATGTAGTTTATCGCGTCGACAGCGCGCATCCAGTCCGCAAGATACGACTTCTCGGGCAGATACGCTATCTTCGCCTTTGTCGAAGGACCGGGAACTTCGCCGTCTATGAGCACCTCTCCGGAGTAGTCGTGGATGAGTCCTGTGAGTATTTTTATCAGCGACGATTTACCCGAGCCGTTCGGGCCGAGCAGAGCTATGATCTGGCCGGGCTGGAAGCTGAACGAGATATCGTTGAGCACCTGGTGGCTGCCATAGGACTTGCTCAGATGGTTTACTGTGATTATGTCCTGCATTTTTTCCTCCCGTAAATTTTTGACGTAGGAATCTACTTGGAATGATTATATCACAAAAAATGGCATAGTAAAAGTTTTTTATGTTTTTTTAAGGAATAGTCACATTTTATTTAAACTTTTTTGCCGATATCCTGTTTTTTATCGCTCCCGCGGCGGCAAAAAGTATAAGGCACACGGCGTTCGCCGCAACTACGCTCGCACCCGCCGGGGTATTGAAGGCATAGGAGACAACAAGTCCCGCGAAGAAGCAGACGCACGACACCGCCGCCGATACGGCAGTCACCGCGCGGAAGCTCTTGCACACACGCATTGAAGTCAACGCGGGGAAAATTATCAAACTCGATATCAGCAATGCGCCCATTATCCTCATGCCAACGACAACAGTGACGGCGGTGAGCAGAGCTATAAGAGTATTATATAGTCCCGTCTTTGTTCCGGTCGCCGCGGCGAAAGTTTCATCGAAAGTTACGGCAAAGATGCGGTTATAGAATATGACATAGAGCACGAGCACAGCCGCCGATATCGCGGCACAGGCGATAATATCATTTTTGCCCATGAGCAGAACCGAGCCGAACATATAACCCGACACATCGGTGTTGAGTCCCGTTGTCAGAGACGCCGCAATAACGCCGACTGCTATAGCCGTGCTCGAAATGAGCGCTATGGCGGCGTCGCCCTTTATTTTTGCATTGTCGTTTATCCGCATGAGCAGGAATGCCGCCACTACAACTACGGGCACGGAGATTTTCAGCGGTGCCACATTCAGCGCCATAGCCACGCACGCCGCGCCGAAGCCGACGTGGGAGAGCCCGTCGCCGATCATCGAATAGCGCTTGAGCACGAGCGTCACTCCGAGCAGCGCGGAGCAGAGAGCCACGAGCAGACCCGCTATCAGAGCGCGGCGCATGAATGAATAGGAGAGCATCTCAACTATCATTTCAATCATCGTTTCTCCCCCTCCCCGCAAAGCGCCTGCCGGCGTCGCTCTTTAAATAGTCCTCGGTCGTGCCGAAAAATTCGACTCCTCGCGAGCCGAGGTGCAGAATTTTGTTCGCGTTCTCGACGGCGCACTCTATATCGTGCGAGACCATAATAACGGCTATACCCGAATCCCGATTGAGCTTTTTTATCAGGCGATAGAACTCAGCAGTCACCACCGGGTCAAGCCCGGTCACCGGCTCGTCGAGCAAAAGCAACTCTTTTGCGGCGCAGAGCGCACGCGCGAGCAGAACCCTCTGCTGCTGACCGCCGGAGAGCTCGCGGTATGATCTGTTCACGATATTTGTTATCGAGAGCTTTTCCATATTTTTGTTAGCAAGGCTGCGGTCGGCGCGGGAATAGAACGGACCTTTCGAGCCGTTGAGACAGCCGGAGAGCACTACCTCGCGCACCGTCGCGGGAAAATCGCGCTGAGCCTGGGTCTGCTGCGGCAGATAGCCTATGTCCGTGCGCCTGAGCCCGTCGGCGAAATCAACGCTTCCGCCTCTCATCGGGATAAGCCCCAGAATACCTTTTAGAAGAGTGCTCTTGCCCGAGCCGTTTTCGCCGACTATGCAGAGATAGTCTCCGCGCTCAAGCTCAAAGCTCACGCCGTTGACCGCTACAGTGTTGTCGTAGCCTATCACTGCATCGCGGCAGGCAAGCAATATATTTTTGTTCATGAAAGTGCCTCCCTGAGATTTCGGAGATTGTCGTTCATCAGCGAGAGATAGCCGACCCCGGACTCAAATTCATCGCGGCTGACATTGTGGCAGGAGTGGAACAGCCGCATCGAACAGCCCGTCTCGCCGCAGATTATCTCCGCCGTTCGCGGCTCGGCCAGCTCTTCATAGAAAATGACCGAGATGTTCCCGTTTTTTACAGTGTTTATTATCTTCGCTACAGTCCGCGCACCCGGCTCGGAGTTGTCCGCGCAGGCGTCGAGCGCGCTGACGAATTTCAGCGAATACCGCTCGGTGAAATTGCGGAAAGCGAAGCGGCCGGAGAATACGATTATATCGCGCTTTCCGTTTTTGACTGCGTCTTTAAATCCCGCATCGAGCGACTGAAGCTTTGAGATATATTTTTCGCTGTTTGATTTATAGAACTCGGCGTTGCGGCTGTCGAGCCGGCAGAGCGCGTCGGTTATAACCTTCACCATGCCCTGAGCGTAGACCGGGTCTGTCCAGATATGCGCGTCAACAAAGCCCTCTTCATATTCGTGCTCATGTTCATGCTCGTCCTCGTGGCCGTGTTCATGCTCATGCTCATGCGCGGCAAGGCGCAGACCCATTTCAGATGCGATATCGAGATACTCGCCCGCTCCCGTCGATTTGTCAAAGAGCTTCGCCGACCAGGTCTCCATATTTTCGCCGACGCGGATCAACAAATCCGCATTGCTGACCGCTTTCATATCGGCGGGTGTAGGATCATATGAGTGGCTCTCCATTCCGGGCGGGAGCAGCAAAGTCAAATCTACTCTGTCCCCGGCTATTTCGCGCACGAAATCATACGGCACGAACAGCGTGCATACAACGCGGAGCTTATCGCTCTTCGATTCAATTTTTCCGGAGGAGCAGGCGGCAAGTGAAAATATCATCGCCGCGCAGAGTATAACCGCCGCCGCGCGCAAAAGCTTAGTTTTCATTCTTTTTCCCTTCGGCGCATTCGGCGCAGACTCCGTAGAGCACGGTGTTCTCCTCGCTGAGGGTGAACCCGTGGTGCTCGAAGATATGCTCCGCGACCTTGTCGAGAAAGCCGCACTCGACATGGAGCAGCTTCCCGCACTCGGAGCATTTGAGATGATAGTGGTTGCAGCAGTCCGCGCTGTCGCCGACATACTGATAGCACGCGCTCTCCCCGTCGTGGAGCACGAACTTGCGCACACGCCCCTCGCGCAGCATCTTTTCAAGATGGCGATAGACCGTAGCTTTGCCGACCGGGCAGCCGCGCTCGCCCAGAATATGCGATATATCCTCGGCGGTCAGATGCCTACCGCCGCTACTTTTAAGCAGAGATGTAATCAATTCGCCCTGCTTTGTGTTATAACCCATAAAAAAGCACCTCTTTGAGCTTCGGCAGAAAGCAGAAGAAATATTCCGCCGCAAACTGAATTTGAGAATCGTTTTCAATTTTAATCCCGAAAGCGTGGTTTGTCAAGAGCGGAATCTATGTAATTCTCTTTTTACAGACCGTAGGGTCAATTTCGTTCGCCTGCTTTTTGGCTCCCCTATAGGAGAGCTGGCTCGGCGTAAACCGAGACTGAGGGGTTGTTTCGCTTCGCTCAAAGTAAGTAGCGGCAGATATCATCCGCCCGCGAAATCTGTACAATTTTATTGGTGCGACTTGTAGGGTGCGGCGACCTCGACGCACCGATGCCACATGGGCGGCAGGAAAGGCTTATCATAGCCAACTTTTAAAAACAATTTTTATAACAATGTAGAATTTTATTTTGGCTCCCTTGTGTAAATGGAGCTGGCTCGGCGTAAGCCGAGACTGAGGGGTTGCGGCACAGAACCGACTGATTTTGTGTTGCCATCTTCCGAATTTTAGCACTTTGTAGGGACAGCCCTTGCGGCTGTCCGCTATCGGCGCAGCCGATACGAAGTTCCAAAAGCTCTTTTAACAGAAAAAAGCAAGCCTGATTCTATGAACCTTTGTGAGGCAAAGGCGAGCAACAAAACCGACCTTTATAATTAAATTTTCAATAGCCGTGCAGCAGTGTTTGAAAGCTATTTTAGAAAAGCGAGGGAACAGCTTGCGAAGCAAGACGCACGAGCCCGCATTCGTTCAAGCTCCGGCGCGTTTGCGGGCGAATGTGCCGAGCTGCCTACTGAGTAGCACAAGCTATGTACTGCGGCGCGGCGTTCGCGGGGTCTCGGGGTGAAACTTCGAGTTTGCTTTTCTTTTTCAAATAAAAAGAAAATGCCGAAACGCGGGAAATATAAAATATTCGACTGTTGCAGGACGCTAGGGTAGATGATAAATTCTACAATTTTATATCGTGCCGCTGTCGCGCCAGCGGTGCGTCGAGGTCGCCGCACCCTACAAGTTGCTCGCCAATTAAATTGTGCAAGCTTAGCGGGTTAAATGATATCTGCCCTTATGGATAGCTCTTATATTCGTGTCCCGCTCTTAGCTACGGTGCATAAAAAATCTATACACTCCGCAATATCCCGAAATAAAAAACAGCTTCATCCCGGCGTATCTGCCGAAATGAAGCTGAATAAATATTTTATTTTTCCACGCTGTCTCTACGTTTGTATTTCGACGAGGGGATAAACGCGAACACGGCAATGACCGCGACGAACAGCGCCGACATTACTTTTATATACAGCTCCGAAAGTCCGATGTTCTGCGCCGTCTCCTGTCCGAGCGCGATATAGACCGCCGCATATGTCACGAGAACGACGAAGAATGCTATTATCAGTCCGTTTCGCGCTTTTCTGCGTGAACATTCGCGGTCGGGGTCATACGGGAGCGCCAGCCACGCCGCGGTTATCATTATCGGCGAGATGCTGCCGGAGAGCACGGAGAGAATAATATACAGCACCGTGTTTTTTTCGCTCCTGCCGTTTTTGAGCATCAGGATGCCGCAGGACGCAAAGCCGATTGAATTTATTATATCCCCCGCTATGCGCACTCCGCTCGTGAGACCGTTGAAGTTCGGTATGCACACCGCCGCATCCACTAATATAAATATCGCCATAACGCAGAGCAAAGCGGGCATTATTTTTTTCGTCAGGCGTAAGTCTGCATTCCCGCTATTTTTGATTCGCGACGATGCGGTTATCGCCGAAACGCCTATGAGTATTAATATGATCGCCAAACACAGCGAGACGATTTTTTCCGCCGTCGGGCTGCCGGCTAAAAACGGCGAGATGCCGTTTGTCAGCGCGCCGATAACGGAAAACACGCCCGCGAGGGTATAGAGAAGTATGTTTCGTCTGTTCATTTTTTCTTCGCCTTTTTCTTTTTATCTTTCGGAGTCGAGACGGCGATAAGCGCAAGACCCATATCGGTAACGAGAGTCAGGCAGAGGAACAGCCAGTCGGCCACAGCGCGGAATGTGTCGCTCGGCAGAGTGAGATTGGTTATTATGTATGCCGCAACGATAATTACCGCGCCAACGATAAGCTCGATAACGCCTGCCTTGCGGAGCTTTTTACATTCGCCGTCAGCCCTTTCGCGCGCGAACGCACCGGAGACAAATATAGAAGCGGGATTTCCCGTCATCGCGGCGAACACGGCATATGCAATTTTATTTCTTCTGATGAATACCATGTTATTTTTGAACATGATAACGGCTGCGGCAACGTGTCCCGCCGCGCCTATCAGTTCTGCTATGATTCTGACTGCGTCGAACGCCGTTTCAAAATGTACGGCGGTGTTGATTAAATCCGCCGCGAGAATTACCGCGAAGCCGACGAAGCATATCGGCATAACAACAGTGCGGACTGCGGAATCCTTCGGATTCTTGCCGGACTGCGCCGCAAGTATAAATGAAGAAACTGCCGCCGCGAGCGTCAGAACCGCGCCCGCTATCATCGAAATTGTAGCGCCGACCGTCATCTTTGTCGGATAAAGCGCGAGCGCGCCCGAGAAGAAAAGATAGAAAAGTCCTGAAATAATATAGAGCCCTTTTCTGTGTTTGTTCATTTTGTACCCTCCGTCAATTTATTCTCTCCCGATATTATTTGCCGGGTAAAATCCTTTTACGCTCACTTCGCCGCCGGTTATTACTTCGCGCTCTCCGTTTTCAAAAATGACTTCAAGCCCGAAATTTTCGGCGATTTCAACGGCGCGTCCTTTTTTTATTTCTTCGCCGCGCTCGATACTTATATCCTCGCCGATAACGGCGCAGTTCTCGCGGTATTCCTTTAGATATTTCTCTCTTTTTTCGGGAAATCCCGCGTTTATCAAATCAAGCTCTTCGATAACGGCGGCAATTATCTGCGCCCTGCAAAACTCTCTTTTGCATATTATTTTCAGAGACGAAGCAATATTGCGAAGCTCCGGCGGAAAGCCGTCTTCGCTTTGATTCACATTTATGCCGATCCCCATCACGGGACCCGCCGAGGTCATCTCTGTGAGTATGCCGCATATTTTCATCCTGCCGCAGACTATATCATTGACCCATTTTATTTTGCTTCCCGCATGGCAGACCTTTTCTATCGCGCGGCGCACCGCAACCGCGCCCCACGCGGTTATCTCGCTTATCTCATCCGGTGTTGCATTGCCGGTACCGAGCAAAAAAGAGAGATAAATTCCGACTCCTTTCTCCGATTCAAATCGCTTGCCGCGCCTGCCGCGCCCTTTTGTCTGGCAGTCGGCGATCACGCAGTCGCCGGGTCGTGCCTTTCCCTCGGCGCACCAATTTTTTAATATAGTATTCGTTGAATCCACCGTGTCAAAGACGGCGATATTATTTTTTCGCTCTTTTGTGAGATATTTTTTTATCTCCTCGGCGGAGAGAATATCAGCCTGCATTTTTCTTCTCGTCCTCCTCAAGATGCCTGCGCCAGTGGAACAGATACTGCTGCGCTATTCCGCGCACTCCGTCCATGCACTCGGGCAGACCGTTCGGGTATAGCTCGCCGACAACGCGGCGCACCCAGACATCTATCGGGAACGCATCAACGCGCCCGAAGCCGAATAATAATGTACACTCCGCAACTTTCGCGCCGACACCTTTTATTTTCAAAAGACTTTCGCGCACTTCATCGTCTGAAGCATTTCTGAGCGCGGACAGATTCACTTCACCGCCCGCTACTTTGCGCGCGGCGTCGATTATATATTTATTTCTAAAGCCCGCTCTCAGCGGCGCGAGGTCGTCCGGTTCGAGAGAAGCCAGTTTTTCGGCGGACGGGAACGAATATCCCCCGCCGGGGAGCTTATCTCCGAAGTTTTCGCAGAGCCTGCCGATTATACCCTTTATTCGCGGTATATTATTATTCTGAGAGATAATAAACGAGCAGAGCGTCTCCCACTCGTCTTGCTTTAATATTCTTATCCCCGGATACTCCGAGCACGCTGTTTTGAGATTTTCGTCCGCGCTCAGGCGCTTGCATATCGCGGTATAGTCGCGGCCGAGGTCAAAATATTTTATCCATATGTTTTTTATTTCGTCGGGCGTCGTGTTTTTAAAAAATAATCTATCGCCGTCCTGCTTTAATCTGAGCTCGCGGTTCATCGCCACTCCGCTCCAGCTGCCGTCCGCATTTTCGCTCCAGCGAAACGCCTGACCGCAGTCGAGTATCAGCGGCAGGCTGAAACAGCGAAGCCCGGTTATTATGCTTCCGCCGTCCGTCTGCAAAATTTTGTCACAATCCAACTCAAATCCGCTCCTTTTGTTATATAAGCGAAATATATTTAAATTCAGAAGTAAAGAAAATATAACAAATTGTATATATTTTCGACTTCAAATTATCTATCCACATCAGCTTGTCAAGGTTTTTCAAGCGTTTTTGAAGAAGTTATCAACATTTTCCACATAGTTTTCCACATATCACGCGCGAAAGTGTGATTACAGTTCGTATAATCGGCTTTTCTCCGCCCGTCGGTATATTTCACGCCCGAAAAGTCAAAAATAATCAACACATGACATTCGGAGGGCAAGAAAAAATGATAAAAGGTGTGAACCGTCAGGTCATAGAGATAACGCAGACCAAATGCGAATATTTTGAAAAAGTGCTGTTTTTCGTCAAACCCGAATACGCCGCAACGAGCGAGGGCACGCTGCGCGAGCGGGCAGGTCTGATAGCAGACAGCGCGGGTATCCCTCCGGCAAGCAAGCTCAAGAAGAGAAAAATTATCTCCGCGCTGAAATTCGCCTGCTCCGCGCTCGCGGGAGCCGCGGTGACGGCGATAATATCATTTCTGCTTTAAATAATAGCTGCAAAATCCGTTCATCACGCAGGCGGGACAATTCGGTCTGCGTGCGATGCACACCGCCCTGCCGTGAAGCACGCAGCGGTGACAAAAATCGTTGCTCTTTTTAGGATCGAGCAGAGCTTTCAGCTCTTTTTCTACTTTTGCCGGGTCTTTTGTGTCAACAAGCCCCAAGAGATTCGTTATTCTGATAAGATGCGTGTCTGCAACGACTGCGGGCTTGCCGTAGACGTCGCCGACTATTAAATTCGCGGTCTTTCTGCCGACTCCCGGGAGCTTGACGAGCTCTTCGATGGTATCAGGCACTTTGGAATCATATTTTTCAATGAGCATCCGGCTCATCGAGACTATGTCGTTCGCCTTTGCACGGAAAAATCCGCAGGGGTGGACTATCTCCTCGACCTCGGCAACATCGGCAAAAGCGAGGCTCTCGAGCGTCGGGAATCGCTCAAAGAGCACGGGGGTGACTAAATTTACCCGCGCGTCGGTACACTGAGCCGAAAGTCTGACTGCTATCAGCAGACGATAAGGCTCCTTTTCTTCAAGCGAACACAGAGCATCCGGATATTCTTTTTCAAGCGCCGCCACAGCGAGGGCGGCCTTTTGCTTTTTTGTCATAGCTTACCTCTTCGGGATTATCTCTATCCAATATCCGTCCGGGTCAGAGATAAAATATATCCCCATGCCCTCGTTTATATAGCAGACGCAGTCCATCTCTTTATGCTTTTTGAGCGAGGCCTCGTAGTCGTCAGCAGTCAGCGCGAGATGAAATTCACATTCGCCCAAATCATATGCCTGCGGGTGATCTTTGAGACAGGTGAGCTCAAGAGAAAAAGTGCCGCTGCCGTCGCCCATGAAAACTATTGTAAAAGAGCCGTCCGACGCTTCTTTGCGGCGGATCTCTTTGAGTCCGAGAGCTTCGTTATAGAATTTTATGCTCTCGTCGAGATTTTTTACATTGAAGTTAAAATGATTGAATTTGTATTCCATGCTGCACCTCAGTATTTATAAGTCAGTCCGAAAAGCTCGGTTTCGTTATTTTTGTCGTTTTTATATATCTCTTTGCGCACGGTTATCATGCCGAGAGTGATATAGCCGAGCTTATGATAGAGCGCGAGAGCAGCTTTGTTATCGGGCGAAGCCTCGAGGCAGATTGAAGTATAGCCTCTGTGCGATTTTATTTTATCTTCCGCAAGACCTATAACGCGCGTGGCGATTCCCTGTCCGCGTTTCAGCTCATCAACATAGATATCTTCTATCCACGCGGTGTTGCCCGTGCGGTAATTTATATGGACAAAGCCGACTGTATCTTTTTCGTCAACTATCACAAATAATTCGCCGTTTCCGTGGGTCCACTCTTTGAGCGTCTTTTTCGCCGCTTTTATTCGGCTCTCGTCGGGCTTGTCCGTGCCGAAATGCAGACCCGCGCTGAATCCGAAGTACCGCGCTATTCTCTCAACGGTCTCGTCTTTGTATTTTCCGCCGAATTTCTTGAGCTTTGTCATGATAAGACTTCCTTTCTTATACACATTTTTATTATATCATACTTATTTACCCATGAAAAGCAGAAAACATTGCTTATAAAATAAATCGGAGAAATATTGCCGGAAGATGTAAATATCTGTTTATAAATCAGGCTTTTAAAAAATCAAATCTTTGCTGTTCAGTTTTCAAGGTAACTTAAATCCGACAAAATAAATTCGGCTACTAAAAAGCTTTCTTTGTTTAATTTTCAAGGTAACCTGAAAACGGCAAAATAAATTCAGAAGTGTAAAGCAGGCTTTCACTGTTCAGTTTTCAAGGTAACTTATACAAAACTAGGAAAACAAAAAATTTTGCATATTATTATAGTATATAGCACTTGTAATTGATTCAAATATATATTATAATATCTTAGTAACCTGATAAGCATCTTAAGCGAGGCTTTGTTTTGGTCATGTGGCGTGGCGGGTCCTGTGCGGCGGGGCGCCGTGAACCATGTCAGGCGGGGAACCGAGCAGCATTAAGCGGTCTGCACTGTGCGCCACAGTCCGCCTGCCCGCCGCATGACCAAGATAAAGGCTCGTTTTTGTTTTTATCAAAAAGTATTTTTAAAGGACGGTCTGTTATGTACCGCGTGCTCTACAGAAAATGGCGTCCGCAGACTTTTGAAGAGGTCTACGGTCAGCCCCATATAACCGCAACGCTCAAGAATGAGCTCGTCAGCGGCAGGGTCGCCCACGCCTATCTGTTCACCGGCTCACGCGGAACGGGCAAGACCACCTGTGCGAAGATTCTTTCAAAGGCGGTCAACTGCCTCTCGCCGCATGACGGCGACCCCTGCAACGAGTGCGAGATATGCCGCGGCATCGACAACGGCTCGGTGCTCGATGTTATTGAAATAGACGCCGCTTCAAACAACGGCGTTGACAATATCCGCGATCTTCGGGACGAGGCAAACTTTACGCCTGTCAAAGCGAAGTACAGAGTCTATATTATAGACGAGGTGCATATGCTCTCGACCGGCGCGTTCAACGCTCTTCTGAAAATTCTCGAAGAGCCGCCGGAGCATGTTATATTTATCCTCGCTACTACAGAAGTACACAAGCTCCCCGCGACTATTCTTTCGCGTTGCCAGAGATTTGACTTCAAGAGAATAACACCCGAGGATATCTGCGCGAGACTCCAATATGTCGCCAAGCATGAGAATATCACTCTCGACGAGGACGCCGCCGCTCTGATAGCAAAAGTTGCCGACGGAGCGCTGCGTGATGCGCTCTCTCTGCTCGACAGATGCTGTGCAGTCGACGAACATATAACAAGCGAAGTCGTTACAAAGAGCGCGGGACTCGCAGGGCGCGACTATCTGATGCGCCTGTCCGAATGTATAATTAAAAAGGACTGCGCCTCAGCTCTCGGAATAATTAACGAGCTGCACATGAACTCCTGCGATATGGAGCGTCTCTGCTCCGAGTTCATGTTCCATCTGCGCGACTTGATGATAGTCAAAACGGTCAAAAATGCGGACAACATTCTGATAGCTACAGACGATGAACTGAAATCTCTGAAAGCTCTCGCGGAAAAACTGCCGCTCGAAGAGCTGCTCTATGATTTAAATATTATCGAAGACACATTCTCGCAGATAAAGCGCTCGTCTAACAAGAGAATACCTCTCGAAATGGCGTTCGTGAAGCTCTGCTCCGAGTCGCTTGATTCGGAGAATGACGCTCTGCTCAGAAGAATATCCGCGCTCGAAGCGAAATTGGCTTCCGGCAATTTCACGGCGGCAAGCAGTGCTGTGCCCGTTGAAAATAAGCCGAAAGCTCCCGAACAAATAAAAACAGCCGTTCCCGAGCCTCATCAGAAAACAAAAGCGGAAGAAGTGAAAAAAGCTCCCGAGCCGCAGAAAGCTGATATAAAAGAAAAGGCTCACGAGCCGAAAACGGAAGCTCCTATTGAACATCACGCTCCCGCGCCATCACCCGAGGGCACGAACGGCGAGACTGTTCCGTTCTCCCGCTGGGCGGAGGTCATGGACGAACTTCAGAAAATCGATGCGCCGCTCCACGGAATACTCAACGGCGCGAGCGGATATGAGCGCGACAACTTTATTCTTATAAAGAGCGAGAATCCCGCGCTCTCGTCTTTCATAAAGCAGGACACCCACGCAGTGCTCTTAATGAAAGCGATTTTCGCAGTCACCGGCAAACGGTATAAAATAGGTCTTTATAAAGCCCCCGAACAGCACAGCGGCAAAGACCCGCTCGAAGGGCTTATAAAAAAAATAAATGATTTCAAAAACAGTTGAAGTAAGGAGAAATAATTATGAAAGCAAGAATCCCCGGCGCCCAGCAGGGCGGCAGTGCAAATATGATGAAGAAAATTCAGGAGATGCAGGAGGAGATGGCACGCGTCCAGCAGGAGGTCGAAGAGACCGAGTTCACCGCCAGCGCAGGCGGCGGAGCTGTTGAAGTGACAGTCAACGGACGCCATGAGGCTGTTTCCATAAAAATGGCTCCCGAGATAATCGACCCCGAAGAGCCGGAGATGCTCGAGGATCTGATAATCGCCGCTTTCAACGAGAGCGTGCGCAAGGCTAACGACGCTATGGAGCAGGGCATGGAGCGCGCCAAGGGCGGACTTTCCATCCCCGGACTTTTCTGATATGGCGCAGAACAATGCCGCTCCGCTCGCGAGATTGATAGAGCAGTTTGAGCGCCTGCCGGGAATCGGTAGAAAAAACGCCCAGAGGCTCGCATATTACATTCTTTCGATGACGGACGAGCAGGCAAAAGAATTTGCCGACACGATAGTTGAGGCGAAGACGAAAATTCACCGCTGCCCAATATGCTGTGACTTAACCGACGCGGAGCTCTGCCCGATATGCAAGAGCCCGTCGAGGGACAAGAGCGTTATCTGCGTTGTCGAAGACCCTAAAGCGGTCATGGCTATCGAGCGCACGCACGAGTTCGGCGGAGTATATCACGTTCTCCACGGGCTGATATCCCCGATGAACGGAGTCGGTCCGGATGATCTTTGCATAAAAGAGCTTGTCAACAGACTCGGCGACGGCGAAGTAAAAGAGCTTATCATGGCGACCAATCCGACAGCCGAGGGCGATGTCACGGCTCTGTTTATCTCAAGGCTAGTAAAGCCGCTCGGAGTGAAAGTATCGCGCCTTGCTTACGGAATCCCCGTCGGCGCGGATCTTGAATATGCCGATAATTTCACTCTCACAAAGGCTATCGAGGGCAGAAAAGAGCTCTGATAAAAAGAAAAGTTTTCCACATTCTTTTAGTTTTCCACATACCGGTTTTCCACACTTTCCACATTGGTGTTTTTAAGGGTGTGGAAAAGTAAAATCTTTCCTCATCCGATGTGGAAAACTCAAAATCGCGGTTTCATTGACAGTAAAGGGACAGAGGCACTTTTCCTCACTTTCAACACCCTCTACTACTACTACTAAATATAATATTTATTTATTCACAGACAGGGAGGATCTTTCATGAAATTTGTTTGCGGCACGGCGGAGCTCTCCGAGGCTTGCCTCAACGTGCAGAGAGCAGTATCGACCAAAACATCGATACCCGCAGTAGAAGGTATTCTCATAAAAGCAGTCAGCGGTCAGCTTATTCTCACTGGCTATGACCTTGAACTCGGCATAAATACCGCAATAAAGGCGACAGTCGAAGAGGAGGGCTCGATAATTATCAACGCCCGCATTCTCTGCGACATTATGCGCAAGCTCCCCGGCGAGAGCGTGCGCTTTGAGTCCGATGCGAGACTTCTTGCAAGCATCGTCAGCGGCAACGCAAAATATTCGCTTATCGGCATGAGCGCTGAGGAATATCCCGAGCTCCCGTCAGTCTCCGGCGGATATCCTATTGTTATCAATCAGGGTGTTTTAAAAGATATGGTCAGGCAGACTATATTCGCCGTCGCAGTCAACGACAGCAAGGTTGTTCACACAGGCGTCAAGTTTGATATCAGCGGCAATATATTGAAGCTCATAGCAATTGACGGATTCAGACTCGCCGTCAGAAAAGAGAATATAGATTATTCCGGCGATGATATCTCATTTATCGTCCCCGCGAAGACGCTTTCCGAGATAATGAAGCTGATGAACGACGATGACGGAACTATATCGCTCGGAGTCGGCAAGAGACATATTGTCTTTGAAATCGGCTCTTACAGCGTCGTTTCGAGACTTCTTGAGGGCGAATTCTTAAATTACGAATCCGCTATCCCGCCCAAATGTACAACAAGAGTCAGAGTCAACACCCGCGACATGATAAATTCAATCGACCGCGCGTCGCTCATTATCAGCGAAAAGTACAAGAGCCCCATCAAGTGCGTTTTCGCCGACAATATGATAAGACTCTCGAGCGTAACTTCGCTCGGTACTGCGAGCGACAGCGTCTCAGCTGAGATAGACGGCGACGATGTTGAAATAGGTTTCAATAATAAGTATCTGACCGACGCTCTGCGCGTTGCGGATACAGACGAAGTCAATTTCAAGCTCAACGGCCCCGTCTCGCCGATAATAATCCTTCCGCCCGAGGGTGACAGCTTCCTGTTCCTCGTGCTGCCCGTTAGAATAAAGACTGAGTAAGAAGGATAGAAATGGTTAAAAAACTCAAAGTCAGAATAAAAGAGAAACCGGTCACGGAGAAAAAGATAGACACCGAGTTTATCCGCCTCGACGCTTTTTTGAAGCTCTGCGATGCAGTTGTGACCGGCGGACACGCAAAGTTCGTTATCCAGGACGGAGAAGTGAAAGTTAACGGCGAAGTCTGCACTTCGCGCGGCAAGAAGCTCCGTCCGGGAGATACGGCTGAGTTTGAACATAAAATATACAAAGTTATCTGATATGTATGTAACACAGCACAATGCAAAAGACTTCCGCAATCTTGAAAATGCAGTAATTTCGCCAGACAGGTCTATAAATATAATTTTCGGCGAAAACGGACAGGGCAAGACGAATCTCATTGAGAGCATCTGGCTCTTTACCGGTTGCCACAGCTTCAGGACAAGGAAAAATTCCCAGCTTATACGCGAGAACTGCGAGCGCAGTATGCTCGATATAAGCTTTTTTGCATTTGACAGAGATCAGACGGCTCGGCTCGAACTGACGGATAAAAAGAATGTGTGGATAAACGGCGTTCATAAAGACACTCCGCGAAGACTCATCGGCGAATTCCCTGCTGTGCTGTTTTCCCCGGCAACGCTGTCTATAGTCCAGGACGGACCGGGCGAGCGCAGAAAGTTTATAGACATAGCTATAAGCCTTGTCAAGCCCAACTACGCAGGGATACTTTCAAAATATATCAAAACTCTCTCTGAGCGCAACGCGCTGCTGCGTCAGGCTGCGGCGAGCGGGAATATAAGCTCCGATATGTTTTTTTCATGGGACGCACAGCTGTCCGCCCTCGGAGCAAAGATACTTCGCTATCGCTTTGAATATCTCGACATGATAAAAAAGCAGGCGGCAGAAAACTATTCCGGAATAACCGCCGGGCGCGAAAAGCTGACGGTAAAATATGATACATTTTGCAAAGCTACCGATTTTGACGAACAATCGGCGGCGCAGACTATGCTCGACGAGCTCGAAAAAAGCCGCGAGACCGATATCCGACGCCAGTTTACAGGCACCGGCCCGCACAAAGACGATCTTTCATTTTTTATAAACAACAGAAACGCCCGCATCTACGGCTCGCAGGGTCAGCAGAGATCCTGTGCCCTCTCATTAAAATTAGCCGAAGCGGATATACTCGAAAAAATCACGGACGAAAGCCCAATAATCCTGCTCGATGATGTTATGAGCGAGCTTGACGACGGGCGTCAGGAACTGCTGCTCGAACGCCTCGGAAAAAGACAGGTTTTCATAACCTGCTGCGATCCGTCCCAGCTGCTGCGGCTTCAAAAAGGCAAGGCATTTGAAATGACGGACGGCAGTATAAATGAAATATGAGGAGGGAGACTGATGTATCTTCATCTCGGTCAGGACAAGGTCGTGAGTATGGACGAGATAGTTGGGATATTTGACCTCGACACTTCGACTGTTTCAAAAGCTACGCGCGATTATCTCGCGAAGGCTGAAAAGGACGGCTGCGTTACTAATGTATGCACTGATCTTCCGAAATCGTTTATAGTCTGCATCGGCAGAGACGGAAAAACGCACGTCTATATTTCACAGATATCGTCGTCAACGCTGCTCAAACGCACGGAGTATGTTGACAGTCTTTCAAATATCTGAGTGAGGGGATAACAAATGAAAAAGAGAAACACCGGAATTAACCTCTTTAAGCTGTTTTCCATGTTCATGATAGCCTTGCTTCATGTTCTGGGAATGGGCGGGATAACCGGAGCTGCCGCGGGAACAAGCAGCTATTATCCGGTTTATCTCATGCAGAATGCGGCATTCTGCGCGGTCAACTGCTACGCACTCGTCAGCGGGTATCTTATGCTCGGCAAAAAGATAAAGCCGTCGAGGATAACGGAATTGTGGTTCGAGATATTTTTCTACAGCGTCGGTCTGTCTGCGATTATGATATCAATCTACCGCGAATTTTTCAGCGCGCAGAATATAGTCTATGCACTGACTCCGATAATTTCAAAGCAGTATTGGTACATGACCGCGTATTTTCTGATGTATTTATTCATCCCGATGATGAACAAATTCGCAGAGGCGGCAGATAAGAAGAGCTTCACTGCGGTTATAGCTGTTATTCTGCTTCTGACAACGGGTTCGTTTATAATCGGAAAAGACGGATTCAAATTTTCCGAGGGCTACAGCCCGATATGGCTTATGGTTATGTATCTTGTCGGCGCGTATATGAAAAAATTCGGCGTCGGCGCGAAGATGAAATGGTACAGTGCACTGTTATTTTATATAATCTCCGTCGGATGCAATTTTGCGCTAAATGTATTTTTAAAAGATCCGATGAAAAAGATATTTACAGACGACACGGTGAACTACCTGACATATACCTCGCCTTTTGTGGTATTGTCCGCAATCTTCCTTTTCATATTCTTCTCGAAGCTGAAATTCGGAAAGAAAACGGAGAAGTTTATAAATTATATACCCCCCGCCGCTCTCGGAGTTTATCTGATACATACTCACCCGCTCGTGTTCAATAAGCTGATGAAAGATATCGCGATGCCGCTCGTCAATCACGGCACGGCGGCGATGATTTTCGGCTCGGTTGCAATGGCGCTCGCTGTATTTATAATATGTATAGTAATAGACCTTCTGAGAATACAGCTTTTCAGGCTGATAAGAATAAATGCACTGTGTAAAAAGCTCGACGAAGTGTTTAACAGCAAAAAGAGGAAAACTATTGAAATCGAAGAGCCGGCAATTGAAGCGGGGCAGATTGAAGAAACAATAAATATATAAAATTAAAGCCGGAAGATTTTTTCTTCCGGCTTAATTTATTTGATTTTCAGCAGCAGCTTCACCATTTTTCTTCCGAAGTGTTTGCGGTAGATATCGAGATATTCGTATTTGTCGAACTCGCCGTCGTCCTTTATGAGAATCTCCATCGGAACTCCGGCGAGAGATATCTCCGTCCCCGTCTCGCGCAGTCCGCAGCGAAGATAAAATTCCTTTCTGCGAACAGTCATCGGCTTGTTTTCGTCCGGTTTTTCTATTTCGAGCAGGAGATTGCGGCGCGGGAAAGTCTCGCACAGAGCGGGAATGATTTTTGAGCCCAGCCCCTGACCGCGTTTGTTGCCGTCAACGGCGAGGTACATCAAAAGCACCGATTTGCTGCCCGTGCAGGTTATCGCGAGAGCGCAGGGTTCGCCGTTTTCATATGCGGCGAACATTTTTATTATATTATTTTTTTGTAATTTTAAAAGCCTCGAAAAAGGCATTCTCTCTCTTATCGGAAAAGCTTCTCTGTATAGCTTTTTTACATAATTTACATCTATTTTAGAAACTTCGCGCAGTACCATTTTATATTACCTCAGTGAATGAATTTCATTATCAGCTCCGCTATGAATACGGCGGCGCAGGATGCGGCGGCGACGGTCAGCAGACCGCGCTCGAAATATGCGAGAATCAAAGCCACAACAAAGCCCGCTATCGCGCTCGGGAGACTCGCTGTGGATGAAAATATCGCGGGAACCGTCATAACGGCGAGCACCGCATACGGGACATAATAGAGAAAAGAATTTATGAATCTGTTTTCTATCTTTTTCTTGACCAAGACGAGCGGGAGCATCCTGACGAGATATGTAACTCCCGCCATGACGGCAAGACCCGAGAAAAACTGAATATAATTATTCATCGGTGCTCACCTCCTCTGTCTGCTCCTCTTTTATCGGAGCCACGAGCGCAAACAGCACGCTCGCCGCAACGGCGCAGATAATTATAGCGAATCCGCTCGGCACTTTTGAGAGCACGGGCACAAATTTAAATGCACAGCTCAGAGCAATGGCAGTCAAGATGCAGAGCAGAGTCGGCAGGCTCTTTTTCGCGGGCGGGACTATTATCGCTATAAACATTCCGTATATCGCGATTCCGAGGGCGGAGACGAGCATCGCGGGCAGGATATTTCCGGCGACCGCACCCAGGAGAGTACCGAGGCTCCAGCCGAGATAGGGAGTCAGGGTGAGTCCGTAGAGATATTTTCTGCCGAGCGGCGCGCCTTTTGAGATAGCGACCGCGAAAACTTCATCTGTATTGACAAACGATATTAAAAATCTATCAATCAATCTCACGCTCTTTCCGAGCTTCTGCGAGAGCGAGACGGACATGAGCGAATAGCGCATATTGATAACAAACTGCGTCAGCGCCAGCTCAAACAGCGATCCGCCGCCCGCGATTATCGGCACCGCCGCCAACTGCCCGGCGGATGTGACATTTGTCATCGAGATCATCACCGCTTCCCACGCCGTGAGTCCGTGGCTGACCGTGAATATTCCGAACGCAAAGGCGACCGACAGATAGCCTAAACATATAGGCATGCCGTCGCGCAGTCCCTGCGAAAAGCTGTTTGTTTCTTTCTCCATAGTATTATCTCCGATTGAACGCAAAAAACATTTTTTTACATGGCTTTATTAATACTGCCGTTAATTATACCACACATGACGCATAAAAGACAGACGGCAAGACTATAAATTTATGTGCCGGATAAAATAAACAAATGGTAAATTTGCTCAAATAGTGGTTGATGAAAAGATATAAAGGTATTATAATATTATATGAGTAAGCCGATGCCACCGGCTTTCGAAAGGAGCAGAACAATGAAACAGGAAATCAAAGATCTCTATGACCTCTGGCTGAAAAAGACCGAGGGAAATGCTGAACTTCATGACGAACTTTCCGCCATTGAAGGCAAAGAAGATGAGATATCGGATAGATTTTACCGTGCGCTCGAATTCGGCACGGGCGGTCTGCGCGGAGTTCTCGGCGCGGGCACAAACAGAATGAATGTTTTCACCGTCAACCAGGCGACCCAGGGTCTGGCGGATTATCTCAACGCGAAGTATGATTCCCCGTCCGTCGCGATAGCGCACGACTCGAGAATCAACTCTGATGTTTTCGCAAAAGGCGCGGCAGGCGTGCTCGCCGCAAACGGAATAAAAGTATATATTTATCCCGAATTGGTTCCGACCCCGATGCTCTCTTTCGCCGTAAGAAAGCTCCATTGCAGTTCCGGCATAATAATTACCGCGAGCCACAACCCCGCGAAGTACAACGGCTACAAGTGCTATTCGCACGAAGGCTATCAGATGACCGACGCCGAGGCAAACGCCACATATGAGTGCATCAGAAAAGTTGATATCTTCGACGATGTCCGCACCATGGACTTCGACGAGGGCATAAAGAGCGGAAAGATTGAGTTTATTGACAGCAGCGTGAACGAGGCGTTCTATGAGTGCGTCCTCTCGCGCAGGGTCAATCCCGACGCCGTTTCAAAAGGCAAGCTCAAGCTGATTTACACTCCCCTCAACGGCACGGGCAACAAGCCTGTCCGCGAGGTGCTCAGGCGCGCGGGCTTCGACGATGTTACGGTAGTCCCCTCTCAGGAGAACCCGGACGGCCACTTCCCGACCTGCCCCTATCCGAACCCTGAGATTCGCCAGGCTTTTGAAGAGGCTCTGAAGCTCGCAGAGGGCAAGAATGTCGATCTGCTTCTCGCGACCGATCCCGACTGTGACCGCGTCGGCATCGCCGTCAACACCGGAGACGATTACAGGCTCATGAGCGGCAACGAAGTCGGCGTTCTGCTGACCGAGTATATTCTCTCTTCGATGAAAAATGCCGGCACTCTGCCCAAAGACCCCGTTATAGTCAAGTCTTTTGTTACGACTTCGCTCGTTGACCGCGTCGCGGAGAGCTACGGCTGCGCGATACACGATGTGCTGACGGGATTCAAATATATCGGCGAATTTGCGACTAATCTCGAAAAGAAAAACGAGGGCGACAGATTCATCCTCGGCATGGAAGAGAGCTACGGTTATCTCTCGGGCTTGCACGCGAGAGACAAGGATGCGGTAGTCGCGTCCCTCCTTGTCTGCGAGATGGCGGCATATTATAAATCTCAGGGCAAGACTCTCGCCGAGAAGATGACCGAGATATATGAAAAATACGGCTACTACAAGAACATTCTTCTCAACTTCACTTTCGAGGGCGAGAGCGGAATGGAGAAGATGGGCGCTATCATGACCTCGCTCAGAGAGCACGCTCCCGAAGAGATAGCGGGCATGAAGGTTATTGAGACCGCCGACTACAAAAAGTCCGAGCGCGTTGATATAATAAGCGGCAAAATAAGCGCGATAGACCTGCCGAAGTCCAACGTTCTCGCATATAAGCTGCCCGACGGCAACAGCGTCATAGTCCGCCCGTCCGGCACCGAGCCGAAGCTCAAGGCATATATAACCGCCTGCGGCAAGGATGAAAATCACTCCTCGGCTCTCGGCGAGAAGCTCGGCGAATCAATCGAAAAAATTCTCGGCGTAAAATAACGCCCGAACGAAAGGATGATAAAAATGCAGAAGAGAGGAATATGGACAAGAGTGGTCGCCATAGTTCTGGCGGCTCTGATGGCGATAAGCGTCGCTGCGGCGGCAATAACCGCTTTTGCAGAAGAAATGGTTCCCGTAACGGGTCAGAACACCTCGAATACTAAATGGATAATCATCGCGGCAGTCGCCGCCGTGTGCGTCATTCTTGTTTGCGTGATACTGCCCAAAGCCAAGAAAAAGTAAGCCAAAGTAGACAAAATAAATAAATATTTCCTTAAATTTATCTGAAATCAAAAAATGTTCACAATTTGAACACAATTTGGCTATATTTGGATGTCAGAATAAAGAAAGTATAGGAGATATGAATAGAGGTGCTTTCAGGGCGGCGGTATCAATTTGATACGCTGTCCTGAAAGCTTTTTGGGAGGAAAAAGCATGAACAGAGATTTTCTTGAGATGATAAAAGCCCGCCGCAGCACGCGCAGCTTCAAGCCTGATTCTATACCGGAAGATCTGCTCGACGCAGTCCTCGAAGCGGGCACTTATGCGCCGACGGGCATGAACCGCCAGTCGCCTGTTATAATCGCGGTGTCCGATAAAAAGTACCGCGAAAAGCTCTCAAAGCTCAACGCCGCGATAATGGGCGTCGACAAAGACCCATATTACGGCGCGCCGACCGTTGTTCTCGTGCTCGCGGATCCAAGCGCAAACACGTTTGTTGAGGACGGCAGCTGCGTGCTCGAAAATCTGATGCTCGCCGCTCACGCCTGCGATTTGGGCTCGGTCTGGGTTCACAGGGAGCGCGAGATATTCGACAGCGAAGAGGGCAAAAAATTACTGCGCGAGTGGAATCTGCCCGAAACCCTGCGCGGAGTCGGCTCGATAGCCCTCGGCTATTCCGCCGCCGAACCCACTGCGCGTCCCCCGCGCAAGGACGGATATATAGTAAAAATCTGAATAATAAAAAAGGAACTGCACACGGCAGTTCCTTTTTGTGTTATAAAATATTTAAAGCTTGTTGAGTGTGGCATCTCATGCATCGTTGCCGCTATCGGTGCAGCTAATGAAAAATCGTTCAGTTCAATACTACACTACCCACATCGGGTTAGTCATGCACCACATGGCGGTATCATACGGAATATTTTTCTCTTTCGGTCTCCATAGAGCCATTTTGATGTTGAAAAATGCCTTTCTGAATCCGCGCAGACGGTATGTTATCTGCGCGCGGACAAAGCCTTTTTCTGTTATAGAGATATCTTCGTCGAGTTCCGATTCACCGCCGATTCTATGTTCATATATGATTTTTTCGTTGTTGAACACGCGCAGGGTCATATTTTTTCTGAGTTTTTCGGCGTGCAGATGAACTTTCATCCCCGGGACAAATTTAACTTCATCGCCCTGAACGCAGTCTTTGTATGACAGAACGAGCCTCGACGCGTCGGGTGAGTTCGTGATAAACGAGTTGCCGCGGCGCAGGGCAGATAAGATATCTTTTTCGCTGTTTGATTCGGCAAAGACGAATGTTGTCGGCGAAGCGAGCATATCCGATGTGCCGTAGTCGCGGTGATAGTCGCTGCCGCCGACTGCCGCGATTCGCTTGCCGCCGAGAATCTGCCGCTCCCACCAACTGATGCAGGTCATGTTGCTCTGATGCATGAACATGTTCCAGATTTCAACGCAGTCCGCCGGAAAATCTTCGAGCGGCATCCTCCATCCGAAGCGGCTGCAAAACGGGTGGTTTATTGACACCGTGCATCCGTTTGAATGAGCGAGAGCAGACATTGAAAGATACTGTTCGTATTTCTCCGGGCGCGTGCCGTCAAATTCGGGCAGCCCGCTCCCGTATATATTCATGTGCCCGTTTCGCCCGGTGTATTCGGCGCCGGGAATGACGAGCAGATTTTCTGAATAATAGCTTTTTTCGCCGACCGCGTTTTTGTTGTGGTCGGTGATTATTATCCAGTCGAGACCCTTGGCTTTGCATTTTTCAATGAGCTCGTCGGGCGCGTATTTTCCGTCGCTGATTGAAGAATGCATATGCGTGTCGCCGCAGAGCCAGATTCTGTTTGGCATATCGGGTCTCCTTTCGTGAAAATTAGAAGCGTGAAAGTTGGTAAATTAAAAAAATACTTTTTATAACTTCATTTTGTGCCGCCCTGCGGCATCGGTGCGTCGGGTCGCCGCACCCTACAAGCTGCTTATCAAAAATCTGTGCAAAGTTCGCGGGTTGATGATATCTGATTATACTGCGCATTTTTTCACTATTCACTGTTCACTAATTGCTTTGAGTGTGAACGAAATTATTCCCAATCTTTCCATATCTCCGGGCAGTAGCCGACCGTTGCCTGCTTGCCGTTTCGGACTATCGGGGTTTTGAAGAGTTCTGGGTGCTCGAACAGCTTCTCCTCTTTGTCCTCGTCGTGCGCGAGGTATTTTATAAACTGCTGTTCGTATGCCTTGCTCTTCTCGTCGAATAATTTGTCCATGCCGCCGACGGCTTTCTTGACCGAGGCGTATTCGCCGCGGCTCATGCCGTATTTTGCAACATCGATGAGCTGATATTTTATCCTGCGCTCCTTGAACCAGCGCTCCGCCTTTTTCGTGTCGAAGCATTTTGATTTTCCGAATATCTGTATGTTCATGTTCTTGCTCCTTTTTCTCTTGTATCCGGTGACAATTATATGATAAAATATCTTTGTTGTAAAGGAGTTGAACCGCTTGACGATGGATATGCCGAAAAATGTTGACACCGCGATAAACCTGCTTCAGTCGGCGGGTTTCGAGGCATATGCCGTCGGCGGATGCGTGCGCGATAGCCTGCTCGGAAAAACTCCGAACGATTGGGACATAACGACCTCGGCGAAGCCGGAGGATATGAAATCCGTGTTTGCAGACTTTCACTGCATCGACACGGGCATAAAGCACGGCACGGTGACGGTAGTTATCGACGGCGAGCCGCTTGAAATAACGACTTTCCGCCTCGACGGCGAATATGAGGACAACAGGCACCCGAAAAGCGTGACTTTCACTTCTGACCTCGGCGCGGATCTCGGCAGGCGTGATTTTACGGTCAACGCCATGGCTTACAGCAAAATGACCGGGACGGTCGATCTTTTCGGCGGTCAGAATGACCTCAAGAACAAAATAATCCGCTGTGTCGGCGACCCGGACAGGCGTTTTAACGAAGATGCCCTGCGAATTCTGCGTGCCCTGCGCTTTGCGTCCGCACTCGATTTTGAGATTGAAGAGAAAACCGCGCAGAGCCTTTTGAAAAACTGCGCTCTGCTCGGAAACATTTCAGAAGAGCGCATAGCAAAAGAGCTGTTGAAGCTCGTCTGCGGAAAGGGAGCAAAGCGAATTCTAACGGACTTTGCCCCGGTGCTGTTTGAAATCCTGCCGGAGCTTCAGCCGATGTATAAAAACAGCCACGACAACCCGCACCACTGCTATGATATATACGAACACACGCTGATAGCCGTCGAGAGCATCGACCCCGAGCCGACGCTGCGCTTTGCGATGCTCCTACATGACTGCGGCAAGCCCGTCGTCAAAAAATTCGACGAAAACGGAGTCGCGCATTTTTACGGACATCAGAGAATCAGCGCGGAGATTTCGGCGCAGATACTCGCGCGGCTCAAAGTGTCGAACAAATTCAGAGATGAAATTCTGTTCCTCGTCAGCAACCACGACCGCTGGGAGCTATATGAAAACACGGAAAAAATGCCGCGCTATCTCTCAAAATTCGGTCTCGACGGTGTGCTGAAACTGCTCAAGGTCATGCGCGCCGATGTGCTCGCGCAGTCGCCGGAATACAGATACCGGCTCGACCAAATATCCGATGCCGAAGAAATCGCGAAGAATCTGGCGGCGCAAAAGCCGTGCCTGTCGCTGCGCGAGCTCCAGATAAACGGGCGCACGCTCATGGATATCGGCATCCCGCAGGGCAGAAAGCTCGGCGCGGTGCTCGCCCAACTGCTCGATGAAGTGATAGACGGGGTGACAAAAAATACGCAGGAAGCCCTGACGACCCGCGCGAGGGAAATATACAGAGAGATGAAATAAAAATTCGCCGTGTTGATTTTTTGATGCGGCGGATTTTTGCTTTGTTTGGAGTGGAAGGATGTGTATAGTATGGCAGAATATTATCCACCCACAGATTTTTCATAATTTTATTGATATATAACTTGTAGAGTGCGGCGACCTCGACGCACCGATGTCGCGACAGCGGCACGATGTTAATTTGTAGGATTTATACTCTACCGTTGCGCCATACCATAATCAAACTTTTATACTACCCGCGTTTTCTTTTTAATATCTGCAAAAAAACAAACGAGTCGTGTCTTTGCTCTTACCAGATATACTTCAAACACTGCGGCGTGGCTATTGAAAGCCTGATTATAAAAATTAGCTGGGTCACTTACTTTTTTCTTTGTTGTGGCTTGAGCAATAGACAACTCCCAATTTGCAGAAGCCCTCCACACCCCACCAACAAACAAAGGCATCCGTCATGAGCAGATGCCTTGATATTTTATAAAACTGTTTTTTCGACTGAGGTGCCCGAGATATATTTCCCTTTTATCTTCATCAGCACTACCATGTGCGCTGTTTGAAGATGCACTTCCTGCTGTTTTGCCGAAGCCCATTTTTCAACGAGCAGTACTGTGTCCGGTTTTTCCGCCGAGAAGTAGTAGTCGTAGCCCTCGCAGCCGTCTTCGGCGCGGACGGTATTGACAATCCGAATTTTACTTTTTGCACCTGTCCCCGATATTAATCCAGACAACTCCGACGACAGTCACAACCACAAACAGCGCTATGCCTACCCACAGAAAAATCATGTTTTTGAAGATTTCGCTGAGCGCCGCCACGACCCAACACGCCGCCAGCGCAAACATAAGCTTCGACACAGCCCGACAGAGCTTCTTTTCGTCGTACTTCGCCTTTTCTTCTGCGGATGCGGTATTATAACCGGCAATCAGAAATGCGCCTTTGCCAAACGCAAAGACAGTGCCGAGCACCAGAAAAATCCCTGCCACAACAAGATGAACGATAAGCATTAGAAAACCTCCTTTTCGGCATACGGCTATATTCCATCTATATTATAGCATAATCCCGCAAATAAGTCTATACAGACAGACGCCGCGCTTAAACCGCCAGCTGAAAAACACGTTCAGAGGTGTCGGTTGACAGACAGCAGGGTTTTCCGACTTCTCTCAACAAACAAAGGCATCCGCTTTACGGATGCCTTAATTTTTAAACTTTTTGCGCTTTTAAAGCTCTTTATAAAACGGCTTTTTCGACTGCCGTGTTTAAAATATATTTCTCCTTTATCCTCATCAGCTCTGCCATGTGCGCCGATTGAAGATGCGCTTCCTGCTGTTTTGCCGAAGCCCATTTTTCAACGAGCAGTACCGTGTCCGGGTTTTCCGCCGAGAAGTAGTAGTCGTAGCCCTCGCAGCCGTCTTCGGCGCGGACGGTATTGAGAATCCCGGAGGCTGTTATTTCTCTGACGAATTTTTCTCCGCCGCCGGGCTTCGCCGTGTATTTTACTAAGAGCAATAGCATAAAAATCCCCCGCTTATCTGCACTGAGCCGCGATGCATTCGCTCAGGCGCGCCAGATTTTCCATGCCGAGGCTCTCCGCCCTGACGCTCGCGGGCAGTTCCGCCGCTTCTATAGCTGCGTTTATCTTGTCTTTCGGGATGCCGAGTCCCGCGCTCAGCGAGTTCGATGCGGTCTTTCTGCGCTGACCGAACGCCGCCTTGACTACGCGGAAGAAGAATTTCTCGTCTGATATTTCAACGGGCGGGTCGGGTCTGATATCGAGCCTGATAACGCTGCTGTCCACTTTGGGAGCGGGCATGAACGAGCCCGCCGAAACGTCGAAGAGCTTCTTTGCGTCGGCATAGTAGTTGACCGCTACTGTTACGGCACCCGCGTCCCTGCTGCCGACCGGGGCGCAGAGTCTCGCCGCCGCCTCTTTCTGCACCATGACCGTCACCGCGTCTATCGGAATGCGGCTCTCGAGCAGGTACATGATAACCGGCGACGTGATGTAATACGGCAAATTCGCGCAGACTACGACGCGCATTCCGGCAAATCGGCTCGCGATGAGTTCGTGCAGGTCGGTCTTGAGTACATCTGCATTGAGCACTTCGACATTGTCGAAATCTTCGAGCGTCCCCGCGAGAACGGGTATGAGGCGCGTGTCGAGCTCAAGCGAGACGACTTTTTTCGCCCTCTTTGCAAGCTCCGCGGTCAGCACGCCGATTCCCGCGCCTATCTCGATAACGCCGGTGTTTTCGTCCGCGCCGCAGGCCTCCGCCATGCGCGGGCAGACGGTCGGATTTATCAGAAAGTTCTGACCGAGCGACTTCGAAAAAGTGAATCCGTGAGCCGAGAGTATTTCTTTTATAGTATTGATATTTGAAAGATCCTGCATATTATCTCCTTGTTATTCGGTCAGCGAGCAGATGCGCACGCCGAAAAGTCCTGTTTCGACCTTGACCTCAATTGAATCGCCGACTTCGACTTTGCCGCAGCGCTCCTTTGGCAGGTCGATCCACGCATCGACTCCCGCGCCTTTCCACGGGGTTACGCGGATTCTGTGCGGACCGTCGTAAAACGCGGTTCGGATATCGTCGTCCGTCTCGATAACGACCGTGTTGACATTATGTACGCCGCGGGTGAACGTGTTGTTGAGCGTCATGGCGCAGCCCATTATAGACAGCGCGGCGAGCAGAATGAACAGCGCCTGCTTCACTCCGCCGACGGAAAAGCCCGCAAACTTCTTCTTGCATATCATATAGGCAACTATAGTCAGCACAATGGCGATAATAATGCTCACGCAGAGCATCGGACCGAATGAGTCGATGGCGTTGTTTATCTCAGTCTCGAAAATCATGAGCGCCACCGGCACCATCGGCGCGCACCAGATGCTCTCCGTGCGTCCGCGGCACATATCGAATGTCAAAAGTCCTATGCTCGCCGCGGAATAGACAACCGCTGCCGCCGCGACGAATTTCACGCTGTGGAAGAACGCGAACAGCGCAAACACCGCTATATTGGCGCACAGCCAGATTATATTTTTCTTTTTCATTGATTTAACCCCTCATTGACGGCAGATTGTATCTTACTGATTCGCACCCTTGCCGCTCAAATATTCTATATCCATTGCGAGAATACGCGCTTTTTGGCAGTGCGACATTTCCTCGCGCTTTTCATTTGTTACCGACGGAGTCAGCGACCGCATCATCAGGCGAAAAGCATTCTCCCTGCGCTCGCCGTCGGTCTCCTCGTATATTTTCCCGAAAGCGATAACGCTCCGGTATTTTGTGGTGAAGCGATCTTCAATCACTCTGCCGTTTTCAACGACGCAAAAGGAGCGTTTGTTATCCCGCGCTATGGCGTCGATTTTATGACCCTCGGCGGCGCAGTGGAAATATATTCTCTCGCCGTCATAGACATAGTTGAGCGGCACGGCATAGGGATAGCCGCCGTCGCCCGCGAGGGCGAGCACACCGTAAGAGCCGTTTTCGAGTATTTCTTTTGCCTGCCTCTCGGGCAATTCGCGCTCAGTGCGCCTCATTTTTCTGAACATATCATATCTCCGTGTGGTTTGGTTGAGAAATTTGCTAAAAGTATTTTGTGAATGCCCCGCAGAGAGACAGAACAGTCAAAAAAGAGCGGGCGAAACAAAACAACCAATTATAGTTTGTAGCTGTAAATTGCTGCGATAGGCAAGCAGTCAATATTGCAAATCAGCACAATCTTGTAGGGGCGGATATCATTCTCCCGCGAAATTCGTACAATCTTATTGCCGCGTATTTTGTAGGGGTCGGCGACTTGTCCGCACACTCACAGCAATCTCGTGTCGTTGATTATCAGCTCGAAGCTGCAATCGAGTCTGGCGGCAGATTTTTTGCAAAGCACCATGCGTTCGAGGAAAATCTCGAAATATTCCATCACCGGGCAGATGTCCGTATCGATCTTCAGGCGCAGGATTATTACTCTGTCCTCGCCGTCAACCTCAAGCTCCGAGTCCACGACCGCGTAGTTGACTCTGTCATGAATGTCCGTGCTGACCGTCTTGCTGTTTCTGACGCGGCTTCTGCGCACGTCGCTCTTGTCCGCGAGGATGAGCGCCGCGGCGATCGGGCTGACGGGCGCCGCCGTCTTTTCGTCGTGGTGTCCTATCGCGCCGACTATCAGCGCGATGTCTTTCGGGTTTATGTCGAGACTGCGCAGAATGTTGAACGCGAGTATGCCGCCGCTCTGCGCGTGGTCGCATCGGTTTATCATGTTGCCAATATCGTGCATGTATCCCGCGACCGCCGCGAGCTCGCATTCGTGGTCGCTGTAGTTAAGTATTTCCAGTATCTCGCGCGACATTTTTGATACCGTGCCCGCATGGGCGAGTCCGTGCTCGGTGAAGCCCAGCTCGCCGAGAACGCGGTTGCCTGCGAGGATATAAGTCTTGAGCTCTTCGTTTTCATGAATTTTATCGTAAAGTTCCATTTTTTGCACCTCTTTTTTCGCTTTACAGCGTAAAAAATTTGTAAAAAAACCTGTTGTCTATCTTTTCTTTTGCCTACTTTGTGAGTATAATATAACCAATAAAGAGTCTGGAGGTAATTTCAATGTCCACTGTATTAGTAACCGGCGGCGCTGGCTTCATCGGCTCGCACACGAGCGTAGAGCTGCTCAACGCAGGATATGATATCATTATACTCGATAATTTTGTCAACAGCAAGCCCGAAAGCCTTAAAAGAATAAAAGAACTTACGGGCAAGGATTTCAAATTCTATCAGGCGGATATCCGCGACGAAGAGGCGATGACCAAAGTTTTCGCCGAGAACAAGATCGACGCGGTTATTCACTTCGCGGGTCTCAAGAGCGTTCCGCAGAGCGTCAAAGAGCCGCTCAACTACTATGACAACAACATAGCGGGCACGGTCTGCCTGTGCCGCGTGATGGATAAGGCGGGATGCAAGAAGCTCGTCTTCAGCTCGTCCGCCACTGTTTACGGCAGCAAGAACCCCTCTCCGCTCAGAGAGGACATGCCGACCGGCGGCACCACGAACCCCTACGGCACGACGAAGTATTTCATCGAGCAGATACTTCAGGATCTGTGCATTTCCGACAGCGAGTGGGGCGTGTCCATCCTCCGCTACTTCAATCCCATCGGCGCGCACAAGAGCGGGCGCATCGGCGAGGATCCCAACGGAATCCCCGGCAACCTCATGCCCTATATCACTCAGGTCGCCATCGGCAAGCTCGAGTGCCTCAACGTCTGCGGCAACGACTATCCGACCCCGGACGGCACTGGCGTGCGCGACTATATCCATGTTGTCGACCTGGCTCTCGGCCACATAAAAGCCCTCGACAGACTGCTCAAAGTCAAGGGCTGCGAGGTCTATAACCTCGGCACCGGCAAGGGCTACAGCGTGCTCGACGTTGTCAAGGCTTTTGAAAAGGCGTCGGGAATCAAAATCAACTACAGAATAGCTCCCCGCCGCGCGGGTGATGTCGCCTGCTGCTATGCGGACGCGACAAAGGCAAAGGAAGTGCTCGGCTGGCAGGCGCAGTATGATATCGACGATATGTGCGCCGACTCGTGGCGCTGGCAGTCGCAGAACCCCAACGGTCTGGAATAAGCTGTTCGGAAAGGAACCGGTTTGACGGAACTTTTTGAAAATATACAAAAGCCCGAGACTGCCGTGCTTGTCGGCGTGGATCTGGGCGAATATGACTGCGAGGCGTCGCTCGACGAGCTTGAGGAGCTGGCAAAGACCGCCGGCGCCGAGGTCGAAGCGCGCGTGACTCAGCGGCGCGAGACTCCCGACTCCGCGACCTTTATCGGCTCGGGCAGGCTCAGGGAGATAAAAAACTTCTGCGCCGATAACGACGTCGATCTGCTTATCTTCGACAGCGAGCTGACCCCATCACAGCAGAGGAATATTGAAGACATAACCGACGTGCGCGTCGTTGACCGCACGCAGCTGATACTCGATATCTTCGCCGCGCGCGCAAGAAGCGGCGAGGGCAAATTGCAGGTCGAGCTGGCTCAGCTGAAATATCTGCTCCCGCGCCTCGGCGGCAAGGGAACGAGCATGTCGCGTCTCGGCGGAGGAATCGGCACGCGCGGACCGGGCGAAACAAAGCTCGAATCCGACCGCCGCCACATCCGCCGCAGGATAAAAAATCTTGAGGACGGGCTTGAGGCGCTCTCGCGCCGCAGGAAGCTCGCGCGCGAACGCCGCGAAAAGGACGAAGTCGAGACGGTCGCCATAGTCGGCTACACAAACGCCGGAAAATCAACGCTGATGAACGCGCTGACCCAGGCGGGCGTGCTTGCGGAGGATAAGCTCTTCGCGACCCTCGACCCCACCTCCCGCGCGCTGACTCTGCCGGACGGCAGAAGAGTTATGCTCATAGACACGGTCGGATTCATCCGCCGCCTGCCGCACGGACTTGTCGAGGCGTTCAAATCGACCCTCGAAGAAGTGGCGAGCGCAACGCTGATACTCAATGTCTGCGACGCTTCGTCGCCGGACTGCGCCGAGCATCTTGAGGTCACGAACAGGCTTCTCGAAGAGCTCGGATGCAAGGGCAAGCCGATAATCGCCGTGTTCAACAAGTGCGACGCCGCGCCGGATCTCTCGTGGCTCTCGGCGGGACTGCACAGCGTCAAGATATCCGCGCTCACGGGAGAGGGACTGGACAGGCTTTTAAACGAGATGGTCAGGGCACTGCCGCCCACGCGCAAAAAGGTCACGCTCCTGTTCCCCTATTCCATGGGGTCGGATGCCGCGCTCCTGCGCGAAAAAGGCGCGCTCGACCGCGAGGAATACCGCCCGGACGGACTGCTGATGACCGTCACCGCGGATGCAAAGCTCCTCGAAAGATACAAAGATTATATTGTATAATAAATTGTATAGTAAAACACCGACCTCCGGGATATATCGGGGGTCGGTGCTGTTTATAGTGGTTGACTGTCTCCATCGCAACGAGCTTTATCGCCGCGTCGCTCACACTACTGCGCTCGCCGCTCTATGGGCTCGGCTACGCCGCAAATGATATTGTATTAATTATTATGTGGATAATGGCGACTGTCGACGACCCGTCGTATCTGCCGATGATAGTCTGTTTCTCGGTGTTCTTTATCAATGACTGCTACGGCTTCGTCAACTGGAGAAAGATCAGGCAGCGCCAGGGAGAGACTGTCCCGACGCAGTGAACTTGCGTGTGTAGTCCGCTATCTCAAGCGTGCAGTCGGATTTTTTGGCGGCGATAAAGATAAAGTGATATTCGCCGCTTTTCTCGGGGAGGGTGTTGAACTCACCGGTGTCGGCATTATAGAGAAGACAGAGGTCGTATTCGCCGAGCGTAAAAGCCGGGGCGCAGCCCTGAAGCTCGGTCGGCAGCTCTTCTTTCCAGCGGTCGTCGCTTTTAGCGTTTTGAAAAAATGCGTCGAAGCTCGTCTTTTCGCAGAGCACCGATGAGCGTACCTCATCCTCGAACAGCTTGTTGATTACGCATTTTTCGCTCTTCGGAAGCTCGATATTTATCTCCGCGGCATATTTTTCGGCGGCAAGATTGTCGGATATGTACGAATCTTTGAAAATCGGCGTAAACGAACCGTAGACTGCGAGGATGACCGCGAGAATCAGCCCGACGACTATATTTCTGACGTTGCGTATGCCCTTTTTGTTTTGATAAAATCCGAAGATTATTGACGCTGTCGGTATCGGCAGGAAGAGATAAAAAATCCACATTCTGTTCACGGCTTCGCCCAGAGCGAAGCTTGACGGAACGTCCGGAACTGCGGCTTCAAGGGCGGTGAGCGCGAAAAACGGGCAGAGAACGGAGAGGATTATCAGCAGGATAGATATCGCTTTCCCCTTGCCGGACGCTGCGACTGTGTTTTTTGCCGCGCCGATATACGGTCTGACCGCATCGCACAGCGGCTCCGATTTGCGCAGGATGAATAAATTTCCCCCGTGGACAAATACAGCATGCGTCTGATTTTCGAGAATCTTTGACACATCTCCGTAGCGCACGACAAATCGGCTCGAAAGCTCGCCACGGCGCATGACGGTTATCACCATTCTGTCCGCATAGAGATCGTATTCGTATTTTCTGTCCGCACTTTTTTGCAAGGCACTCTTTTTGTAAGAGGCGGCTCCGATTATCTGTTTGATAAGGACGACTATAGTGAAAATCAGCGCGGCAATGCAAAAGCCCGGAATGTCGATTCTGTCGTCGCCGATGACGGACGCAGAAAGAACTATGGTAAAAAGCACCGCGACGAACAGCGTTCTTAGAATACGCGGCATGAAAACAATGCGCGTTGCGGATTTTATATCTTCCGGGTTGTATGTTATTTCGCCGTGCTTATGCGGGATTACCGCCGCGGGTGCTTTTTGCGGACTCTCCGTCTGCTGCTCCGACATGAGCGCGTCGAACGATACGCCGAAGATATCTTTTAATGTATATATGTTGTCGATGCTCGGCGCAGTCTGCCCGGTCTCCCACTGGCTGACCGTCTGGCGGCTGACCGAAAGTTTATTTGCAAGCTCCTCCTGGGACATACCGCGCTCTTTTCGCAGAGCCTGTATCCGTGATCCGATCGTCATAGCTTTTCTCCTCCCTTTTGTGGTTCAATTATATCAGAGAAGCCTGCTGTCCGCAAGAAAGCGGTGTTTGCATTTGTCAAGCGGCGCTTGCGGAGCCGTAAAAATTAAATAAAAAATAAACATTTGAAAATATGCTCATATTTGAAGTAAAAAGTCGAATCTTCTGTTATATTATATAGAAAGCAAAGGACAGGAGGCGATACCGTGAAAAACAGGCATGAGGGTCTTGCCGAGATGAAGAAGGACGGCGTGACCTACTGCAATATGTTCTGGCTGTTCATGTTCGGCAATGTGCTCGGCGTTCTGCTCGAGGGTACATGGTGCAGGCTGATTTTCGGCCACTGGGAGACGCATGTCGCAACCATCTGGGGACCGTTCTCTTTGATATATGGCGTAGGCGCAGTGATGTTCTACATAAGCGGCGAAAAAATACGGAGCACCGGTTACAAGGGAGTTGTCGCCCGGTTCTGCTCTATCGCGATAGTCGCCACGGTCTTTGAGCTCGCCTGCGGGCTGCTGCTCGAATACGGCATGGGCATGAAAGCGTGGGACTACTCAAAGAGCTTCATGAACTACAAAGGTCTAATCTGCCTGAAAATGACGCTGCTCTGGGGACTTGCGGGCGTTATCTTCTCCTATATGGTCGTACCGAAGCTCAAAAAGGTGTTCGCGCGTATGCAGGGCACGGGCTGGAAGGTCGCGTGTGCCGCGTTATCGATATTTATGATAATCAATCTCTCGTTCACTCTCGTGTGCATGGTGCGCTGGAGAGACCGCCGCGCGGGGATTGCCGCGACAACGCAGATCGGTCAGTATGTCGACAGCAAGTATGACGACGCGATGATGTCAAGCCGCTTCTGCGAATGGCATGTTATAAAAAAATAAGCAAAGCTATTTTGCAATGCGGGACTGCTTTCGGGCGGTCCCTTTTTTGTTGCGACTTTTTTTGTTGTGTGGTATACTTTGGCATATAAATCTTACGGAGGAAGAAATATGCAGTATATTCTCTCCGCCCTCGTGGCGATCATTATCGCGCTCGCGCCGGTGTTCAATATTCCGCTGACCGTTGTGCCGCCCAAAGGCGAGCTGCCGCACGAGAGCGAGCCCGCGCCGTCGGAGCTTTCGGTATATGACAAAGTCGCCGGCGTTGACGACTCGGTGTTCTATATCTCCCGCCCGAACGCGGAAAATATGAAAATAATATATGCTTCCGATTTCGGCATGGACAGCAACTCGCAGGACAACACGGACGCTTTCTGTCGCGCGATTGATTACTGCCGCAGGAATCCGGGCACGCGCCTTGTAATAGATGCCGGGGAATACCGCTTCTCGCCGAAGAATACTATCGGTCTAAATTCGCTCAAGAATGTTCTCATCGACGCCGAGGGCGCGGTGTTTGTCTTTGACTGCGACAGATATTTCGAGATAAGCGGATGCGAAAATTTTGAGATAAAAGGGCTTGCCGTCGACTGGGCTTGGGACGAATCCCGCCTCGCTTCCGTCGTTAAAATCGAGAAGCGAAACGCGATAAAGCATACGTTCGATATGCGCTTTACCGAGCTTGACGAAGTGCCCGAGGATATCGCCGTCATGGTGATGACCCAGCTCGACCCCAGGACGCTGGCCTTCGGCGCGGCGGGCGAGAGCAAAGAAAATTATATTTATCAGCACCCCGAGATAATCAAAAACATTGAAAAAGTCGGCAAAAACGTTCTGCGAGTGACCCACGACGGCTCGCTTGATGAGTTTAAAAACCGCGAATATTATCTTGTGCGCCACTATGTCTACGGCTCTCAGGTTTTCTCGGTCTGCGGCGCGTCGGAGAATATTACTTTTGACGGCGTGAAGATATATTCCGCCGCCGGCATGGGCTGGCTCTTCACTCAGCGCGTCAGCCGCTATCAGATACTGGATTCGTCCATAGGCATTCGTCCGGGATGTGAAAAAACGCGCCACATCTCGGCGACCGCCGACGGCGTGCATATCGCGGACACGAACGGGCATTTCAGAGTTTCCGGCTGCGATTTCAGTTATATGGGCGATGACTCGCTCAATGTCCACGACAATCTTCTCTATATAAAACAGCGCGTGTCCGACAATGCGCTCACGGTGTATGCGAATCAGTATCTGCTGACTATCGGCGACACGATGAAATTCAAGCTCGGCACCTATGCCGACATAGATTTTGAGGCTAAAATAGCCGACATCTCCGCCGACGGCGTGATAAGCTTCGACAGAACACTGCCCGAAGAAATAGCCGCCGATACAATAATGTATATCGCCGACTTCGACAGCGGAAATTATGTCATTTCAAACAACTATTTCCACGAGCACCGCGCACGCGGACTGCTGCTCCAGAGCGACAACGGACTCTGCGAGAACAACCGATTCTATAAAATAATGGGTCAGCAGATAAAAATAGTCATGGACATCATGCCCGGTCTCTGGTACGAGGGCACGGGAGTCAACAATCTTGTTATCCGTAACAACGAGTTCAAGCTCGGTTGCTACAGCGGCTGGGATTCCGCCATCAGAATAGAGACAAATATCGCGGGCAGCGGGGCGCAGGTCGCGGCGTTTTCAAATATAACCGTCGACTCCAACCGCTTCATAAACTGCGAAAACTATATACTCCGCGCCGACAATGTCTCGGGCTTGAATATTACAAATAATAAAATAATCAACACGCGGAGTATCGACGGCATTGATTTGAGATGCGGGCGCATTCGCCTCGGCGACTGCTGCTCGGCGGTAAAGATAAGCGGAAACCGCTGGAACAAAACACCGCTTGCCCCGTTCGGCGATATAATCGCCCTCGACCACGGGCTCAAAGCTTTTCTTTGAAAATCTCCCGGAGGGATAAAATGAGCGAAGTAACAATCAGAAAATATAAAAGCGGCGATCTCCCGGAAATGATGCCGTATGGAATGAGATAGTCGAGGACGGCGTGGCTTTTCCGCAGGAGGAGATGCTCGACAGCGTCGGCGGGGAAAAATTCTTCGCCGCGCAGACTTACTGCGGCGTCGCCGAGGTTGACGGAAAAGTGCTCGGACTCTATATCCTGCACCCGAATAACGTCGGCAGGTGCGGGCACATCTGCAACGCGAGCTACGCAGTTTCGTCAAAAAACAGAGGTCAGCACATCGGCGAAAAGCTGGTACTCGACTGCATCCGTCAGGCGCATGAAGAGGGCTTCAGAGTGCTCCAGTTCAACGCCGTCGTCAGGACGAACATCCACGCGCGCCATCTCTATGAGCGCATCGGCTTCAAACAGCTCGGCACTATCCCCGGCGGCTTCAGAATGAAGGACGGCAGCTACGAGGATATCTGCCCGTATTATATAGAGGTCTGAATAAATTAAGCCCGCCGCAGTGCTTTATGTGCTGCGGCGGACAAGTTTTATATTTGAGTGCTTTGCAAATGAAATTTGCCGTGAAATCTATTCGCCCCCCGCAGGAAAGCTGTCGCGAAGTGGCCGAGGGGTTGTTTCGCTTCGCTCAGAGTAAGTAGGGCGGATATCATGTCAAGCGAAACATGTTAAACAGTAGTGTAAGCACATGGTATACAATTATTAATATTAAAATTTTCCATCTTTTTTTGCCCTTTGTTTTCCGGCGATAATGCCGCGCGGCGCGGAAAAAATAACGGTGTCCGCAGTGCGGACAAAATCAAAAAGGGGGCGGAGCATGAAGCAAATCATAAGATTTTTCAGCGCGGTCGCGCTCATGCTCTCGGTGGGAATTTTTTCCTGCGTCACTTACGGCGATATCCAGCTGCCCGACGAATACAGCGTCGTCGCGGGCAGCGGCGCCGATATCGGCGAGAGCGTGTTTTCTGCGTCCGCGTCCGCATCGCCGCAGGGCGAATATGAGCTTGAGGTAAAAGCATTCGGGGTGTTCCCAGTCAAGACCGCAAGGGTGAAAGTGTCTCAGCGCAGATATGTCACCGTCGGCGGCGAAATTTTCGGCATCAGGCTCTATACGCGCGGCGTGCTGATAGTCGGGAGCGAGGAGATCGAAACGGCGTCGGGCGCAGTTGACCCGGCGGCTCGCGCGGGGCTGAAAAAGGGCGATATCATTTTAGAGATAAACGGTTCGCCCGTCAGCCGAAACAATGATATCTCCTCCGCCGTTGAGTCGAGCGGCGGCGACGAAGTTGAGCTGCTCATCGAGCGCGCAGGCAAAAAGCAGACGGTGAAACTCCTGCCCGCGCGGAGCAAAACCGACGGCAAATTCAAAGCCGGTCTGTGGGTGCGCGACTCGTCGGCGGGGATAGGAACGGTGACTTTCTATGACCGCAAAAACGGAATTTTTGCGGGGCTCGGTCATGCGGTCTGCGATGTTGACACGGGCGAAGAGCTACCGATATCCGGCGGCGACGCGGTCAATGCTGCTGTAAAAGGCTGCTATAAGGGCAAGGACGGTTCGCCCGGCGAGCTGTGCGGTGTGTTCGCGCCGGGAGAGATAGGCGAGCTCTATGAAAACTGCGGTATCGGCGTTTACGGCGCGTTTAGCGAATTGCCGAAAACCGGGGAGATGCCCGTGGCGATAGCCGACGAGGTCAAAACCGGCAAGGCGCAGATTATCTCAACCGTCGACGCGGACGGACCGCAGTATTATGATATCGAGATAACGAAGATCTATACAAAAAGCGGTCAGCGCAACATGATAATCGAGGTGCGCGACAAGCGGCTTATTGAAAAAACCGGCGGTATAGTCCAGGGCATGAGCGGCAGCCCGATAGTCCAGAACGGTATGCTGGTCGGCGCGGTGACTCATGTTTTTATCAACGATCCGCTCAAGGGCTACGCGATATTCGCCCAGACGATGACGGAGGAGGCGGAGCGCATTTCTTCGCCCGGATATTCCGCCGCTTCGTAGCAAAATTGGAGCATAAAATAAAAATTGCCAAAAAATGGTAATTTATTATTGACATTTATTCCCATATATGGTAAAATCCAATTGAAAAATCAACCCGGAGGTACTAATTATGGGAAAAATGTTAAAAATCATGCTTGCACAGGACACGGACACTCAGACGGGCTGCGCCGCGGCACTGCGGGCAAACGGCTTTGAGGTCGAAACAGTCCGAAAGGACGGCGCGCAGATACTCCGCCTTTTCAGGCAGGGAAGCAGACCGGACGTGCTCATCATGGACGCTTTCATGCAGGGCACGGACGCGATAGGCGTGCTCGGCGGACTTGCCGACATGCACCTTGAGCCGCGCCCGCTGGTGTTCGTGACCGCGTCGAACGCGAATCCGCGTCTTGAGCAGGAGATAACGCAGAGCGGCGCAGACTACTATTTCATCAAGCCCTTTGACACGCAGATACTCGCCCAGAGGATAAAACAGCTGACCGGGCTTTCCGCCCCGGCGCAGGGAAACATAGTTGCTTTTTCCGCGCAGGACAACGGCCTCGAGGTCACCGTCTCCGAGATAATGCACCGCATCGGCGTGCCCGCGCATATAAAGGGCTATCAGTATCTGCGCGAGGCGATAATCCTCGCGGTCAACGACGATGAGATTATGAATTCCGTCACTAAGCTTCTCTATCCTACAGTCGCAAAGACCTTCAAAACCACTCCGTCGCGCGTTGAGCGCGCCATTCGCCACGCAATCGAGGTCGCCTGGGACAGAGGCGATGTCGATGTGCTCAACTCCTATTTCGGCTACACCATCCAGAACTCCCGCGGCAAGCCGACCAACAGCGAATTCATCGCAATGATATCCGACAAATTGAAGCTCAACCTGAAAATTTCTTAATTAATATTGAAAGAAAACCTCCGCATGACTTTTGCCATACGGAGGTAATTTTATTAGCCCTGCGTGAGCGTGAGGCTCGCCGTTATCGGGAAATGATCGCTCGGATAGACTCCGTCGTAGGTCGTTCTGACAACATTGTAGCTGTTGACCCTGAAGCCGGTCTTGGAGATCATTATGTAGTCGATGCAGTCGTCGTCAAGACGTTCGCCCCAGTTCTGATAGGTGCAGCTCTTTATCGGATCCTTGGTCTGATATTTGACATCGAGGAAGTTCTCGGTCGCGCTGCGATATGTCTCGGTGTCCTCTTCAACATTGAAGTCGCCCATTATCATCGCGGGCAGCGAGCCGAACTGCGCTATCTTGTCGAGCACAACGCCGATGCCCTTTATCCTCGCCTCTTCGCTGACGTGGTCGAGATGCGTGTTGAACACGACGAATTCGAGTCCCGTCTGCTTCTCCTTGAGGATAACATAGCTGCAAATTCGATAGCACGCGGAGTCCCAGTCCTTGCTCATCTTTTCGGGAGTCTCGGAGAGCCAGAACGAGCCTTTGTCGATAAGGTCGTAGAGGTCGGTGCGGTAGAACACCGGGCAGCCCTCGGAGAAAGTCGATTCGTCGCGGAAGGTTATGACCGAGTCATAGCCCTGAAGCGTGCGGCACATATAATTATACTGCCACTTTGTCGCCTCCTGGAAGCCGATAATAGTCGGCGCTTCCGTTTCGATGTTCTTGACGATGAGATCGGCGCGATAGAACCAGCTCTTTTTGCCCGTGTCCATGACGTTCGCGCAGCGCAGATTGCAGCTCATGATGCGCATCTCCCCGCGCTCGAGCGGCTTATCCTCGATGACCGCGGCGTGCTGATTCTGCTTATAGTGCGGATAGTAGATGCAGAAAATGCACGCGACAGTGATAAGCGTCGCAAGCACGACACACAGCAGGCAGATAAAAACCTTCGTGCCTTGTTTCATTTGATCCTCTCCTTTGATAAAAAATTATATATCCTGTGCGCTACGCGCACTGAGTTGCGAGGTTAAATTTTTCGTTTGAGGTTAAAAAATGTGTCTTTGTAGAGTGCGGTGACCCAACAATATTATATCGTAGGGGCGGATAATATTCGCTCCTACAGCGCACTTATTCACTATTCACTTTTACTTATTACTTTGAGCGTCAGCAAAACAAACCCCTCAGTCTTGGCTTCGCCGAGCCAGCTCCCCTGCAGGGGAGCCGAAAGCAGGCGAACGAAGTTCGCCCCTACGGTCGGTAAAATGGAATCCTTGCAGGGCTTTTTTGCCGCTGCCGCGGCATCGGTGCGTCGAGTCGCCGCACCCTACAAATGCGCGCCAATAAAATTGTACGGGGTTCGTCAGCAAATGATATCTGCCCATACCGTACACCTTTTCACTATTCACTTTTACTTATTACTTTGAGCGAAGCGAAACAAACCCCTCAGTCTTGGCTTCGCCAATCCAGCTCCCCTGCAGGGGAGCCGAAAGCAGGCGAGCCTTGTTTGCTTGCCTTTAAAATCTATGTGATTTTAAACAGCGCACTTCGTAGGGACAGCCCTTGCGGCTGTCCGTTATCGGCGGCGCTTCGCCGATGTTACCCGCCTTAACTTTTCGGAGGCTTGGGCTATCGGTGCAGCCGATATAAATAAAGCCACGGCAAACTTTCGCCTGATAAAACAAAACTGCGCGCCGCAAGAGCGGCGCGCAGCGGCATTGCTTTTTTTTGATTTTTATCAGTCGTCGTGATCGCAGTCGCAGTCGTCATCGCCGCAGCAGCAATCGTCATCGAAATCGAACTCGAGCAGAGTGCCGCAGTTGGGGCAGTCAATGCTTCCGTCCTCAAGGATGCCGTCGTCGACGCAGATAGTCTCGCCGCAGTTGGGGCACTCGATCTCATAGCAATCGTCGTCGCCGCAGCAGCAGTCGTCATCGTCCTCGTAGACATAGCCCTCGAGATCGGAGAGATCCTCGTCTATTTCGTCAACCTGATCGCTGACAACATCGAGACCCTCTTCGAGATCCGAAACGCTCATAGCCATGTCGTCAAGAAGCTCGATGATAGCCTTGATGACCTTGACTTCGTCTTTCTTTGCGTCGAGGTCGAGACCGTCGACAAGACCTTTGATATAAGCAACTTTCTCAGTAACTGTCATTTTGCTTTCTCCTTTCAAAAACAGCCGTCGGCTTTTGAATTACGGAATCTTACGCTCTGCTCAGATACTCGCCGGTGCGGGTGTCAACGATGACCATCTCGCCCTCTTCGATGAACAGCGGAACCTTAATCTCTGCGCCGGTCTCAAGCACTGCGGGCTTGGTGGCGTTTGTCGCGGTGTCGCCCTTGAAGCCGGGGTCGGTCTGGGTGACTTCGAGAGTAACGCTTGTGGGGGGCTCAACGCCGAAAACATTGCCCTTGTAGGAAAGGATCTTGCAAACGGTGTTCTCCTTGACGAACTTGAAGTTGTCGGAGAGGTCGCTCTTGTTTATCGGGATGAGCTCATAGCTCTCGGGATCCATGAAATAATAAAGATCGCCATCGTTATAGGAATACTCCATCTCCTTGCGCTCGATATAAGCGGTGGGGAATTTTTCCGTGGGGTTGAATGTGCGCTCAACGACCGAACCCGCGATAACGTTTCTTATCTTGGTTCTGACGAATGCCGCGCCTTTGCCGGGCTTGACGTGCTGGAACTCTATGATCTGATAGACATCGCCGTCCATCTCAAACGTCACGCCGTTTCTGAAATCGCCTGCTGAAACCATATTGTCTCCTCCGATATTTTAGACTTACACATTTATTTTATACTATTCAGCCGTATATTTCAATACTTTTTTTCATCAGAATGGGCTTTTCTGCGCGCTGAGCTTCAGATGCTCGCCGGCATATATCAGGTCGGGGTCTTTTATTCTGTTTATCCCGACGAGGGTTCTTATCGGAACGCCGGTGCGGCGGGATATATAAAAGAGCGTATCGCCCGGGCGCACGACATAAAATTCGCCCGACATTCTGGCGCCGGGTATCGAGAGCTTATCTCCCGCATATATCATTTCGCCGCGTTCGAGTCCGTTTCTGTCCTCGAGTGCAGAGAGTGTGACGCCGAACTTTCCGGCTATCGATATCGGCGTGTCGCCGCGCCGGACGGTGTATATTTCTTCGCCGTTGCCGCGCGCTGGCAGAGTTATTCTCAGCCGCTCGCCCGCGAATATCCTGTTGGGATCAACTATCCTGTTCTCTCGGGCTATAGCCTCGACTGTCGTGCCGTATTCCCTCGCTATCGCCCAGAGCGTGTCGCCTGCGCGGACATATACCGTGAGCGTCCGTGTTCCCGCGCGGACGGTGGTTCGCTTCTCGCCGTCGATGCGCCCAGAGTCGGAGAGGAATATCCCCTCGGTGAAGATGTTGCGGTCAACGTTGCCGTAGATGCCGCCGGCTCTGCCCTCGTCCGTATACTGGAAGCCGACCCACTCGCGCCATTTGCCGTTTGCCGACGGCTCGTCTGCGCCGTACTGCGCCGCCCAGAGCGGATATTTTTCGGCGAGCGCGCGGCTGAATATATTCCTCGCGTTTGAAAGGTCGCTGTATATCACGGCTTCCCGCTTCGTCAGCGCGGTCAGCTCATCGAGATAAGCCTCGGATATCGCGTTTATCTGCGAGACGGAGAGCGAGCCGAAATATTCAAAATCCATCGCAAGGCGCATATCCGGCTCGCGTCCGGCGGCAAGGGATGCAAAGAACCGCGCCTGCCTGCGCCCCTCATCGACCGAGCGGGCGGTGACATAGTGATAGAAGCCGATTTTCAGCCCTGCTGCCTTCGCCCGTTCGTAGTTTTCGGCGAAGTATTCGTCGGTATATTCCCCTGCGCCGACGCGGATATACACCGCCTCTATCCCGCTGCGTCTCACCTCTTCAAAATCTATCTCGCCCTGAAATTCGCTTATATCTATCCCGCGATACTGCCGCCCGCCCGAAGGCGGAATAGCCCGCGCCGGGACGAGCGCGGCAAAAACAAGCGCCGCGATGCAGGCGAGAAGCACCGCCGCCGCGCCCGTGAGTCTGCGTTTTATATTCATTTTCCCCTCTCCTCCGTCATTTCTGCCGATTATTCGGCACTATATTCTATGCCACAGGTCATAGCGGCGCAACGGAGATTGAAATGGCGGCGGGAATAAAAGCGGTTGGCGTTAGCGGAGTGTTCATAAAAAATTCGACCTATGATTTATAGGTCGGTTTTTATGTTGCTCAAGGTGTATGGAGAGGAATTGCTGCTCAGGATAATGACAAATCTTCTCGACAACAGCAGAAAATACCGCAATAAAGATATCGGCCACTGCGTCGTCAGCGTCTCGCGCGAGGAGAACAGGGCGCGAATAGAGTTTGCGGGCAACGGTCCCGGAGTCGATGACGAATGTCTCGGCAAGCTGTTTGATATCTTCTACCGCACGGACAAAGCGCGGAGCAACACCGGCACGGGCTCGGGAATAGGGCTCGCGTTCGTGCGAAAGGCGGTCACCCGCCTGATGGACAGGCACTATTCTCTCGTATTCCACGGCATAATCGGCATAGTTATCGCCGCGACCGCCGTGATAATCCCGTTCGGCAGCTTTGCCTCGGGCATAAAGAGCTGCGTCGCCGATATAATCTGCCTTGCAGTCGGAATAGCGGCCGCTCTTCTGCTCGACAGGTTCAGCAGAAAGTTTGACAAAGACTAATTCTTTCCCCCAATACAACATCAGCCGCAGGGAGCTTTTATACTCTCTGCGGCTGATGCCTTTTTATTATATAATTAAAAGTTTATGACCCCGAGGTGCTCAAGGAGTATCTTGACGCCGATTCCCATAAGAATAAGTCCGCCGGCGAGCTCCGCTTTGTTTGTGTATTTCTCGCCGAAAACATGACCTATCTTGACTCCCGCGGCGGAGATAATAAATGTCGTCATGCCGATAAACGAGGCGGCAGCCCAGATGTTGACTTTGAGAAAAGCGAGTGTGATTCCGACTGCGAGCGCGTCGATGCTTGTCGCTATCGCGAGGACGAGCATCTTTGTGAATTTCAGCTCGTCGCGGTCGTTGCCTGCGGCGTCGCGCTCAACATCTTCTTTTTTGAAGCTCTCGATGAACATCTTGCCGCCGAGAATGAGAAGAAGCACGAAAGCCACCCAGTGGTCATAGCGCTCGATCTTGTCGGCAAAGCCCGTGCCGAGGAAATAACCGATTATCGGCATAAGAGCCTGGAAGATGCCGAAATACGCGCCGACTATCGCGCTCTGCCCAAGGCTCGCCTTTTTCAGGCATACGCCCTTGCATATCGAGACGGCGAACGCGTCCATTGAAAGACCGACTGCGAGAATGAAAAGTTCAGCTAAACCCATATTGATTCCTCCGTTTTTTTCGGGGCAGGGAACAAAAAAAGACCCACCTGCGCCCTTTGCGCAGATAAGTCTCATCAATTAAAGAGGCGAAAGCCCCTTTATAGCAGGACCAGATATAGATCAGTATGTTGACCCTGCTGCGCCGCAAATCAGCGCCGATTACTCCCCTATCGCTTCGGGCAGTATAGCGCATCGCTTTAGTTTTGTCAAGCGTATCCGATTGAATTTTGCCGTTTGTTCTGATATAATCTATCGTGGATCAGGATGCCGTGCGGTGTCCGAAGCTATATTTATGCAGAAAGAGGTCTTGCTATGAGCGGACGCTTTGATGAGCTTCGCCGGGAATATCCGCAGTTTGTCTACAGCGGCTATTCAGTCAGCGAACATGAGGATGGGCTGCACTTAAGCTTTGATTTTTCTATCCCCGGTCTGTGCGAATTTCATCCGCAGACGAGGCTCGACGGAAAAAGTCTTGATATATTCAATTCCCCCGTGTCGGACTATGCGAAGAGAATGGTTTTCTTCATCGGTCTCGCGGAGGCGGTCAGCTACTGGAAATGCGCCTGCCCGCCTGTTTTCAGAGTCGAGTGCGGCGAAATGTCCGAGGATGACAAAGTTTTTTTCAAAAAGCTCTGGTTCAACGGACTCGGCGAGTTTTTCTATCGAAACGGGATAAAGACGGATATAGACTCTTTTGTGCGTATAGACGCGCCGGAGCCGAAAAATATTCCGCAGTGCGAAGATTATGTCTCATCGGGGATTGAGATAGTCCCCGTCGGCGGCGGCAAGGATTCGGCGGTTACGACCGAGCTTCTGCACCCGTTCGGCGATAAGCTGAGATTTTTCACCGTCAACGACCAGCCCGCGCGTACCCAGTGCGTTCTCGCGGGCGGCTACAGCGAGGATAAAATAATAAAAATTTACCGCACTATAGATCCCGAACTGCTAAAGCGCAACGCCGAGGGCTTTTTGAACGGACACACTCCGTTTTCGTCGGTCGTGGCGTTTATATCAATGTATGCGGGCTTTATAAATGGCGCAAATGATATTATTCTCTCGAACGAGTCGAGCGCTAATGAGTCGAATATCGGCGGAGAGAGCGTCAACCATCAGTATTCAAAGTCGTTCGAGTTCGAGCGCGACTTCGATGAGTTCCGCCGCCGCAACTTCCCGCAAAGCGCGGTTTATTTCAGTCTCCTGCGCCCGTTCTGCGAGCTTCAGATAGCAAAGCAGTTTTCGCAGTATAAGCAGTATCATTTGATATTCCGCAGCTGCAACAGGGGGAGCAAGAAAAATATCTGGTGCTGCGAATGCCCAAAGTGCCTGTTTGTTGCGATAATGCTCTCACCGTTTTTGCCGCCCGATGAGCTGAACTCAATATTCGGTTGCGATATGCTCGCGAAAACAGAGCTTGAGACCGACTTCGATGGTCTCTGCGGCTTCACGGGGCTCAAGCCCTTTGAGTGCGTCGGCACGGCGGACGAGGTCGTGCTTGCATTGACGCTGACGGCGGAAAAATACAGAAAATCCGGGCTCGAGATGCCCGCGCTCCTGCGCCGCTTCTGCGAAAAGAACACTGCCCGCGCGGATTACTCCCTGCTCTCAGGCTTCAACGAAGAAAATCTTATCCCGAAAAAATTTGATGAATGTGTAAAGAGGATGTTTGAATATGTATCAGCAGCTGATTGACCATCTGAAAAACAAGCGCATAGTTCTGCTTGGCATGGGGCGCGAGGGTCACTCGACCTATAATTTTATCCGCCGCTATCTGCCCGAGCAGAAGCTCATAATCGCGGACGCAAAGCAGGTCGAACTCGATAATGACCCGAATGTCGAATTTGTCTGCGGGGACGGCTATCTCGGCGCGATAGATCGCGCGGATATTGTCATAAAGACCCCCGGCATTCCACTCCTTCATTTCAAGAGGCCGCAGGGTGTTGAGATAACCTGCCAGACCGATCTTTTCCTGCGCTTCTCCGGCTTTACCTGCGTCGGCGTGACCGGCACAAAGGGCAAGACGACAACCTCGACTCTCATTTATTCCATGCTCCGAGCCGCAGGAAAAGAGGCGTGCCTGATAGGCAACATGGGCTATCCCGTCTTTGATAATATCGAGGACTGCGCGGGCGAAATAGCCGTTATCGAGATGTCCTCGCATCAGCTTGAATTTACTTCCCGTTCGCCGCATATTGCAGTGCTGACAAATATCTATCCCGAGCACCTCGACCACTACGACAGCTTCGAGTGCTATGTCGGCGCGAAGCTCAATATAGTCCGCAACCAAAGTAAGGGCGATACATTTATATATAATTCGGATCAGGGACTCGACGGCTTCTTCGACCTGAGCAAATATCCGGGCGAAGCGGTCGGAGTCAGCGTCCATACGCCTGGCGCCGAGAAGTACCGCGACATAAACAGCCATCTTCTGGGCGAACACAATATCCAGAACTGCATGTTCGCCGCCGAGGCCGCGAGACGGCTCGGCGTTTCGGACGAAGATATCATGAAAGCTCTCAAAAATTATGAGGGCATCGAGCACAGAATGGAATATTTCGCGACGGTCAAAGGAATAAAATTCGTCAACGACTGCATTGCGACCATCCCCCATTCCGTCATGTGCGCCGTCGAGGCTCTCGGCGATGTTGACACGCTGATTTTCGGCGGCATGGATCGCGGGCTCGACTATTCGGCGTTTGAAAAGGCGCTGGAGAAGAGCAGTATAAGAAATCTCGTCTGCCTGCCCGATACGGGACATAAAATCGGCATGCACATGGCGCAGAACGGGAGCGAAAAGAAGATAATTATCTCGGAGGATATGGAGGGCGCAGTGCGCGCGGCGATGGGCGTAACGCGCCCGGGCTGCACCTGCCTGCTCTCGCCTGCCGCTTCGAGCTACAACAAATATAAAAATTTCGAGGAAAAGGGACGCCATTTCAAAAATATAGTGCGCCGCTACGCCGAGATGGGCGGGGAGAAAGCATGAGAGATTTTCTGAGCGAAGAAAAAGGACTCTGCGCCGAGGTTGAATCCCTCTGCATGACCGACCCCGACTCCGCGCACGCGCTTATCGACAGCGTGATATCGGACTGCGGCGAAGCGAAATCCGACCGCGCGCAGTCCGCGTCCGTTTCGCGCGTCTGCTGCCGCTTTCTGATGCACAGAAAGATGAAGAGCCGCCTTGTTGACACGCTCAAGACGGACGACGGTCTGCGAAAAGCGATTTTCGGCGAGCTCAACACATATAAGTACAGCCTTGTTTTCCTGTTCCGTCGGCTCATCCGTCTGAACGAAACGGAGCTGACGCAAGAGCTTCTGACCCTGCTCGAAAACAACCCCTACCGCGACGACAGCGCAAAAGATTACTCCGACCGCTGGTCCCTGCGATTCATAATCGACGAGGCTCTGCGCGCGCCGGACGATTATCTCGACCTGAGCGAAGAGAATAAGAATGTGATAGACGAGGCGAGAAAAGGACTCTGATAACCGAGGGGACAGAGGAGTTATGACAAAAATAAAGGACATAACGGAAAGGCAGTTCAAGTCCGCCCTGTGCAGACTGAGCATAGCGATCCCGTTCACGTTCATTTTTGCTGCGGCTTATTGCAGGACGAGCCTGTATTATCCGGAGAGCAAAACCTCCGTGCAGTTCTCTCTGCTGATAAGCATATATGCGGGCTTCCTTCTTCTATGGGAAAATATCGTCCCCATGAGATTCGGCTGCCGGGGGAACAGGTTTGAAATTTTCGCTAATCTTTTTCCAACCGGGCTTTTGCTCATGGCGGTGTTTTCGCAGTATCACCCGGTGACGGCTGTTATTCTCCTGTGCGTGCCGGCGATGCTCACCGCGGTTTTCGGCATAATTTTGCGCAGAGGCGAACGCTCGCGCGGCGCCGCCCACGACGAGAAGCGGCACGATATACGTGCCATGAGATTTTTTGTTACAGTGTCGGCGATAGTGTTTCTGGTGCCGGGAATATTTTCGCTTTTTGTCTATGATTTTGAGTCCCGCAAATACACGCCGGACACAAAGTCGGTCGCCGCTCAGGGACAGGCGCAGGAGGAAACGCCCTCGTTTTTGAAGAAATTCTGCGAGGACGAATGGGCAAAGTGCAGCAGTGAAGAGCGCATAACGCTTATTCAGCTGCTTTCAAACTACGAGGCGGAAAAGCTCGGAATACCGAAGGTCTCGGTTGTGTCCGGCAGGATAGACCTCGTCACTCTCGGTTACTACGATGACGAAAAGAATGAAATAGTAGTCGACATCGAACACATGCGGGAGGACAGCGCCCGGGATGTTACTGTAACGATACTCCACGAGACATATCACGCATACCAGTATTATCTGGCAAAAAACATTGATTTTAACTCGGAGATATCAAAGACCGCGTATTTTGACACCGCGCGCAGCTGGCGCGACAATTCATTGAACTACATCGACGGCCACGAGAATCGCGAGGGGTATTCAGCCCAGCCGCTCGAAGAGAGCGCCCGCGCATTTGCGCAGGAGGAATACAAAAATCTCAAGCCGATGATAGAAGAGTAAATATTGATTTGCGGAGACGACTGCCATGCTGAACTACAGAAAAATAGAACCCGCAGATGATAAGCGAATCGCCGAAATAATCCGCGCGAATCTGGAAAAGTTTCATCTGGATATCCCGGGAACGGCGTATTTTGACCCCGAGCTGGATCATCTGAGCGCATATTATAACAGCAGCCCGTCAGGGCGCGCCTATTTTGTCGCGCTCTCCACAGACGGACAGGTTATCGGCGGTGTCGGCATTGCCGAATTTGACGGGATAGAAAACTGCGCGGAGCTTCAGAAGCTTTATCTGGACGATTCCGTCAAAGGAAAAGGCTGCGGAAAAGGGCTGATGCAGATAGCCGAGGATTGGGCAAGGTCAGCGGGATATAAAAATCTTTATCTCGAGACCCACACGAATCTGTCGGCGGCTCTGAAGCTCTATGAAAAAACAGGCTTTCATCAGATCGAAAAGCCCTGTTCAACCCCGCACGGCACAATGAACCGCTTTTATTTAAAAGAACTGTAATTCATATAAATCAGGATTTACGGGTGCAATATTGCAGCTTGTAGGGTGCGGCGACCTCGACGCACCGATGCCGCGACAGCGGCATGAAACCTTCGGAAAAGCTCATTTTGCAGACCGTAGGGGCGAACTTTGTTCGCCTTTTTGTGGGCACAGGTTGCTTTTCTTTTGCAGGCGTTTTCTTTTTCAAATAAAAAGAAAATGCCGAAACGCGGAAAGTGTATATCATTTGATTATAGTAGGACGCGAAGGCAGAAGCCAATTATCAACAAGCCGCAATTGCTATAACTTTATATCGGCTATCGCCGATAGCGGACAGCCGCAAGGGCTGTCCCTACGGCGGGCGCTGCTTTAAAATCGCGTAATTTTGAAATAAAAATCTTATGCCGCCGGTAATATTTTCGGCGACAAGGCGCGCTCCCCAACATCATTCACATCACACAGGCGAGCACGAGGGTTTCCTCAATGCTCTTATACACGCTCTCGAAGTCGCTCAGCGGCAGGGGATTTCTGCCCTTTCCGAGCTCGAATGTGAACGACGGAATGCCGAGTGCCTCTATCGTCCAGTCCTTGAACCCCGCGTGTGAGGCAAGCCCCGCGTTCTGCACGAGCGTATAGCCGCTCGCCGCGGCGAAAATTTTCGCCAGATGCTCGCCGCGCTCCGGCGTGTGCTCCCCGTATTCATAGTATATCTCTTCGCCCTGACTGTGCAGGGCTACAGCCGTTCGCGGCATTCGCCGCATGCACAGCCGAACGAGGGCGTTCACCTCCGGCTCGGTCTGCGGAGCATATCCGCCGAACCGCCTCGGCGCGGGCGCAGTTATTCCCGTTTCGATTTCCAGCGCCTTTGAGAGATCCCATCCGGCGTTGAAGTTGTGGTTGAGGTCGACCCCGCGCGCGTTCGCGTTCCAGAGATCATGGCTTTCACACATAGCGCGCTCAACGCAGTCTCTGTATTTTCCCGCCGTCTCTGCGCCGTGCAGGGCTATCTCTACCCCATCGGGGTTGACGCACGGGACGAATATTATTTCCCGCCGGCTCAGCGCGCCGCCTATGTCGATTCCGCACATTGTCTGCCTGTTCTTTGCGCTCAGGCACAGCCGCTCTATAAATCTCAGCGTGACGAGTGCCGTCAGCCGCTCCTGCGCGTGGAAGCACGCCGCTATGAGCACCGGGTTTGCGCTCCTGCCGAATCGCAGGGCGAATATCTTTCTCCCGCAGGCGCTTCGCCCGGCTATTTCGACTTTTAAAAACGGATATTCCGCCTGGAGCGAGCATACGCTTTTCTTTATATATGCGTAGTCCGGCTCGCCCGGCGTGAAGATATATTTCAAAAAAATCACCCCCGGAAAATAATATTTATTTCCCCGCGGGATAAGACCTGAACGGAGGCTTATATATGAAGCTCGACGAAAAAACGATTGAAAAAAAGTACATCTACAAAGGCAGGATAATCAATGTCCGCACCGACACCGCCGAACTGCCCAACGGCAAGCAGGCTCTGCGTGAAGTCGTGGAGCATCCCGGCGGAGTGACGGTCGCCGCGCTGACGGATGACGATGAACTGATGTTTGTGCGGCAGTTCCGCTATCCGTATTCCGAAGTCCTGCTCGAACTGCCCGCGGGCAAGCTCGAATACGGCGAGGATCCGTTTGAAGCGGGCAAGCGCGAGCTGCGCGAGGAGACGGGAGCCGTGGCGGAGCACTATATCGACCTCGGAAAATTTTATCCCACCCCGGGCTACTGCGGCGAGATAATCCATATGTATGCGGCGAAGGGGCTGTCCTTTACATCCCTCGACCTCGACGACGATGAGTTTTTAGCGCCCGAAAAAATACCGCTTGAAAAGGCGGTCGAGATGGTAATGAACAACGAGATACGCGACGGCAAAACGCAGGCTGCCGTGCTCAAAGTCGCGCAGAAGCGCAGAAAGGGCGAGATATGAAAATTGTTCTTGCGTCGTCCTCGCCGCGCAGAAAAGAGCTGCTCCAAACGGCGGGTATAAACTTTGAAATAGATGTCGAGGGCGTTGACGAAGTGCCGCAGGGCGACACGCCGGAGGAAAAAGTCTGCTCGATAGCAGCGCAGAAATGTCGCCCGGTGGCGGTGCGCCGACCGAATGACTGCGTGATAGGCGCGGATACGGTCGTCTCCGTTGACGGTGATATTCTCGGCAAGCCGCACGACAGAGAGGACGCAAAAAATATGCTCCGCCGCCTCTCCGGCAGGGAGCACACGGTATATACCGGAGTGTGCATCTCGGCGCGTGGAAAAGAAACCGTGTTCAGCGAAGCGACGAAAGTTAAATTCTTCGATCTTACAGATAAAGAGATAGCGGACTATGTCCTCAGTGGCGAGCCGATGGACAAAGCCGGAGCCTACGGGATACAGGGACTCGGCTGCACGCTCGTCGAGGGTATCGGCGGCGACTATTTCAACGTCGTCGGTCTGCCGGTCGCGCGCGTGGTGCGCGAGATAAAAAAGATAACGGGAGCGGAAAAATGAAACTGCTTGTAACAGGTGCATTGAGAATAACGCCCGAGGAATCGGCGGAGCTTGAAAATCTCGGCTATGAGATATATTTCATGCCCGACGAGCGGGTCGCCGTGCCGGAAAACATACCCTGCGAAGAGATAGAGGCTATCATCTGCAACGGGTTGTTTCTCTATACCCCGCCGGATAAATTTCCGAAGCTCAGAACCGTTCAGCTGACGAGCGCGGGGCTCGACCGCGTGCCCATGGACTACATGGACGCCCACGGCGTAAAAGTGTTCAACGCCCGCGGGGTCTACAGTGCGCCGATGGCGGAGTTCGCCGTCTGCTCGGTGCTCGGATTCTATAAGCGGAGCACATTCTTCTCGGCGGCTCAGTCGGAGCACCGCTGGGAGAAGCACCGCGGACTCGAGGAGCTGGGCGGAAAGCGCGTTGTGATAGTCGGCGCGGGAAGCGTCGGGCGCGCTTGCGCGGACAGGTTCAGGGCGTTCGGCTGCGAGATAATCGGCGTTGACAGAAAGACAGATGTTGACGGCTTCGATAAAATATATTCAATAAGTGATATCCGCGCCGCCGTGAGCGCGGGCGATATAGTCATATTCTGCCTGCCGCTGACAAAGGAGACGGAGCATATCGCGAACGCCGAATTGCTCTGCGCGATGAAGGACGGGGCGGTCATAGTCAACATTTCACGCGGCGGAATAATCGATACCGACGCGCTCATAACCGAGCTCAAGTCCGGACGGCTCAGAGCCGCGCTCGACGTGTTCGAGCAGGAGCCGCTGGACGCCGACAGCGAGCTGTGGGATCTCCCGAACGCCGTGATAACTCCGCACAATTCATTTGTCGGCGACGGCAACCGCGCAAGGCTCTTTTCATTGATAATAAACAACCTGAAATAAGACTGCCGCCGGGCAATTCAACTCGGCGGCAATTTTTACATATGCCGAAAAATTTTTGAAGTACATCTTTTTTTATGCTCGTTATTATTGACGAAAGCGCAAAGGAGGTGGTAAAGATAGATCGCGAAGAAAAGTTAAAAGAGCTCATGGACGGCTACAGCAAGCTCGTCTTCAGCATATGCTACCGACTGACTAACGACTACTTTACCGCTGAGGATCTAACCCAGGAAACTTTCCTGTCCGCCTATTCCTCGCTCGACAGATTCGACGGGCGCAACGAGCGCGCGTGGCTGAGCCGAATAGCGACGAACAAGTGCCTCGATCATCTAAAGAGCGCAGCGTCGAGGACGACGCCCGCCGAGGATGACGAACTGGAGTTCAGAGCCGGCGCCTCACCGGGACTCGAGGACGAATATATGAACACCCAGCTCGGACGCGATGTCAGAGCGGCGTGCGAAGCGCTCAGAGAGCCGTATCGCAGCGTTGCGGTCGAATATTTCTGCGAGGACATGCCGCTGTCGCAGATAGCCGAGAGAACGGGCGAACCGCTCAAAACCATCCAGACCCGGGCATACAGAGCAAAGAAAATGCTCAGAGAAAATCTGAAGGAGGTCATACTGCAATGACACACGCAGACGATAAAAAATTAACGCTCCTGCTGCGCGACGGCTTGAGCGAGAGCGAAAAAGCAAAAGTCATGGAGCACATCGCCGAGTGCGACGAGTGCGCCGACCGTATGGCCTGCTTGACGCTCGATATGACAGCTATCGACCCGCCCGCCGGCATGAACGAGGATATCCTCGCCGCCGCGGCGAAAGAAAAGACACGCGAGAAGCGCAGACAGGATAACCTGCTGATGTATTCCGTGAGAGTGGTCGCGGGAATATGCGCGGCGCTCGTGATGATATTCTCCGGCGCTTTCAAGCACATATCGAAGATAAATGATATAGATATGTCGAAGCTGAACGACAAGAGCCGCTCGATAAGCCAATCTATCGACGAGAGCTTCAGCGAATTCAAACAGAAAATCTCTGACTTAGGAGGAAATAATAATGAACAAAAAGAATAAGATACTCTTTTTCCTGTTTTCACTCATTCCGGGCGCGGCGCATATGTATATAGGTCTCGTTAAGCGCGGACTTGTTATAATGCTTGCGCTCGTCGCGGGAGCGGGACTCGCCATGATGGCCGACACCCCGGCGTTTCTGCTCGTGCTTCCGGTGCTGTGGTTCTACAGCTTCTTCGACGCATGGAACAAATATCATCTGCCCGAGGAAAAGCTCGCCAAGGTTCAGGACGACTTCCTGTTCTTCTTGAACGCCATGCCCGAAAATGTTCGCTCTGATCCGCGTTTTAAGAAAGTTGCCTCCGCAAATGTTTTAAAGGTCGGCGGCATTGTCGCGATAATAGCCGGAGCCTATCTTATCTGGGATCAGATAATAGTCAGAGTTCTTATCCGACTGCTCAGCGATACGGGCGCCGAGATCCTGAGCCAAATTTCCTATAAGCTTCCGCAGGTAGCCGTCGCCGTCATACTGATAGTTGTGGGAATAAAGCTCATCTCGCACAAGAAGCGTGAACTGGAGAGAAAGAATAACGAAGGGGAGGATGAATAATATGGCGGCAAAGCGTGTAGGCTCGGTGACGCTCGGTCTGACCCTCGTCACATTCGGCGTGATGTTTTTACTCAGCGCATTTATTAAGAGCTTCAACTACCTCGATGTAATAAAATTCTGGCCTGTTATCTTTATATCTCTCGGCATTGAGATGCTCGTCCACGCTTTTTCGAAGGATGCGGAAAAGGCAAAGCTTGATGTTCCGTCCTGCCTGATGACCTGCGTGCTCATGCTCTTTTCAATGTGCCTTGCCGGCGCGCAGTATGCGATGACGGAGCTTGTTCCCTATATCCAGGCGCACGCGTAAAAGAGGTGCCGGATTGAAAAAGAAACTGAGAAAAAGAATCTCCGCAGGGCTGATAATCTCAGTCCTCACGGTTATGGCGGCACTGCTTGCGGTCTTTGCGATAAGACCGCATCTGCGTTTCGTCGCCGGGGAATATCTCGGGCTGAACACCCGAAAGATAACGGTCGCGAAGATTTCGCCCGAGCTCGATGAAATAAATATCGACGCTCTGCGCGCCGATTCGCGCGTGACTTTTAATCAGAGCCTGATGCTCGTAAACTCCGAGCATCCTCTTGATGATAAAGATAAGCCCGATCTTGCGGAATACAAAAAGACGGGCGTCATAATGAACGCCTGCGCCGCAGAGAGCTTTTCGGAGCTGTCCGCCGCAGTAATGGAAAAGACCGACTGCAAGCTCCTTGTCATGAGCAGTGTCCGTGACGCGGACGAGCAGAAGGAGCTCTACAACAGCGATTCCTCGACCGCCGCCGCGCCCGGCGCGAGCGAGCATCAGACGGGACTCGGCATAGATGTTTATGTCAAAAACTTCGCGGGCGAAGGCTTTGTCAAAAGCCAAGCCGGGCAGTTCGTCAACTCCGAGTCGTGGAAATACGGATTTATAATCCGCTATCCGTCCTACGGCAAGAGCTCGACGGGCATAAAATTCGAGCCGTGGCACATTCGCTATGTCGGCAAGCCCCACGCGGCGATAATATACAACGACCGCCTGACGCTCGAAAAATATATCGATTCGTTTGAAACAGGCGAGTGGTACTCCGCCGACGGATATTTGATTTCAAGGCAGACTGTCGGCGAGAGCGTAACGATGCCGAAAGCATTCGGCTCGGCAGTTATCTCCCCGGACAACACCGGCTGCTATATAATAACAGTCAAACAGTGAGAAGTAAGAAACAGAAAATCCGCCAAGCGAAAGCAAGGCGGATAATTTTATTGGTCCTCTTCGTCGAGTGTGTCTTTTCCAAAGGCTTTTATATAGCTCTCGGTGAGGTCTTTTATTATAATCGGAGCTTCCTCCTCGTCCAGTATTCCGTCGAGGCGGCCTTTGAGCAGATCTTCATAGTAGAGATAGAGCTCATCGCTCATAGCTTCGCTGAGATCGTTGTTGTCCACTTCCCACTTTATCAGCGGGAGCACCGCGTTAAGGCGTTCAGCCTCTTCAAGGATATCCTGATTGAACTCCGGAAGATATGAATTTTCAAGCAGGTCTCCGGTTTTCGGCTGTATACCCGTGCTTAAACGGTCTTCAAGAATTTCTGCTGCGCCCTGATAATCAAGGTCGTATTTCATTTTTTACCTTCCTGTTTCAATTTGTGCTGTTTTTAATATATCGGTTTTTTTCTTCTGTGCCAACTGTTTTTGGGGGAACGGTGAAATGATTGTACGATATGCGGCGGGTGCGGCATTGCCGGGGCACAGTTTGCTTTTAGTTTAAAGGCGTTTTATTTTCAAACAAAAAGAAAATGCCGAAACGCGGGGTAGCGTATATCTTTTGATTACAGTGTGACGCGAAGGTGGGGTATAAATCCTGCAAATTCATATCGTGCCGCTTGCGCGGCAGCGGTGCGTCGGGTCGCCGCCCCCTACAAATATGTTCAATTTCTACGGATTTCGCGGACGGATAATATCCTCCTCTGCGAATTGTGATGATTTATAATATTGCGCATTCTTCATTAACAATGCATACAGCAATACAGCGCTCAATCTATTTCCACGCCGCCGATAAATAATATAACAAAAACAGCCGCAGTCAAAAAACGCTGCGGCTGTTCCTGTGAACCCCGTTCTCTTTTGGGTTCGCTGTTCTCATATCCCGAAAATTATTTTATATTTTTTATCCACTTCTCGACTTCTTTGTCGGAGGTGCGCTGAGTGTGGTCGTCGAATCTTATATCGATGCCGGGCTTTACATCCGCGCCGGGGCAGGCGGATTTGACATCTTTTAATGTGTGACCTATCCAGCCGCCGTTTGTCGCGAAAGTATAAATTTTCTTGCCTGTGAGGTCATTGTGGCTCAGAAATGTTTTGACCGCCGGGGCGAAGGTGTACCACCACACGGGCGTACCGAGTATTACTGTGTCGTAGTCCGAAAGATCGATGCCGAGCGGCTTTATCTCCGGCTCGTATCCGCGCTTTACTTCGTCCGCGCCCTGATCGACGATAGAGTTGTAGTCGCCCTCATACGGCACGACTGTATCAATGCGCGCGGCGCCGCAGTTCAATTCGCGGGCGACTTTTTCGGCAATGCTTTTTGTGTTGCCGCCCCAGGAATAGTAAATAACAATCGCTTTCATTATTTATCCTCTCCGTAAACTTCTTTTGCCATGCGGAACGCCGCCCATGCTTTCGGCCAGCCGGCATAGAACGCGAGCTGAGTGAGCATCTCCGCCATCTCCTCTGCGGTGACTCCGTTCTCTTTTGCGTGGGATATGTGATATTTCAGCGAGCTGTCGAGAATGCCGCTCGCCATGAGCGCGGAGACGGTTATCATGCTCCTGTCCCTCGGGGATAGCTTATCCTCGCGCGACCATACCTCGCCGAAGAGCACATCGTCGTTGAATCTTGCAAATTCGGGCGCAAATTCGCCCAGGGCGTCTCTGCCCGCAGTTACCTTTTCCATTATATATATCCTCCTTATTTGAGCTTGTTATATTCCTCGTCGCCGACGGGCTCGCACCATTCGGTCGAGCAGTCCTCGCCGGGGATTTCAAAGGCTATGTGCGAAAACCAGCTGTCTTTCTTCGCGCCGTGCCAGTGGCGGACGTTCGCGGGGATTGCGATGACCGTTCCGGGAGTCAGGCTGACGGGCTCTTTGCCCTCTTCACAGTACCAGCCCTCGCCTGCGGTGCAGACGAGCATCTGACCGCCGCCGGATTTCGCGTGGTGGATATGCCAGTTGTTGCGGCATCCCGGCTCAAAGGTCACATTCGCAAGGAACAGACCGCATTTTGAGTCGGTCAGGGGATTGAGAAACGATTTGCCGATGAAATACTGCGCGTATGCGGAGTTTTCGCCGCCTTTTCCGAATACATTCTGCTGTTCAAATTCTTTCTCTGTCATGATATTATTCCTCACTTTCCGCTGAATACGGGGAAGAAGCTGTACTCTCCGTAGTCTTTTATTTTTTCAAAATTTTTGAGCGTGTTCAAGTCTTCGCCGGAAATATTAAAATCAACATCCGCGTTCGCTTTCATGTGCTCCGGGTTCGCGGTCTTGGGCAGGGCTACCATGCCGAGGTCGAGCACATAGCGCACACACAGCTGAGCCGGAGTGACGGAATATTTCGCGGCGATGTCCGCAATAGCTTTGTTTTTCAGCGCCTCACCGCGAGCTATCGGCGAATAAGCCTCGGTCTGAATGCCGTTTTTATTGCAGAAGTCAATGAGCGAAAGCGGGGTGTTGCTGATGTGCGCCAAAATCTGGTTGACCATGGGCTTTATCCCGCACGAATTAAGAATATTCTCAAGGTCGTCTTTTAAGAAATTTGATACGCCTATCGCGCGGACTTTTCCGGCTTTGTACGCATCTTCGAGCGCGCGCCATACCTCGCGGTTCTCTTCAAAATAGAGCTTTTCGCCGCGGAACTCCGCCCACGGCTGCGGGCTGTGGATTATCATCATGTCGATGTAATCGAGTCCGGCTTTTCGAAGCGTCTCGTCTATCGACTGCGCCGCGGAATCATAGCTCTTGTTCTCGGCGGCGACTTTGCTCGTCACAAACAGCTCGTCGCGTGCCACACCGCAGGCGCGAACCCCCTCGCCGACTCCGGCTTCGTTGCCGTAGGCTTGCGCGGTGTCGATATGGCGGTAGCCCATGGCAACGGCGTCCCTGACCGCCTGCGCGGCTTCGCTGTCCGTCAGCATCCATGTGCCGAGCCCGAGCTTCGGTATTTTTACGGAGTTTGAAAGAGTGTAGGTTTCATTGAGAATCATTCAAAATACCTCCCGATTGACAAATCTTTTACACAATGTTAAAATCATTCTGCAAGTTCGTTTACATTCTACAACTTAAAGCTAACTTCAAGTCAAGACCTAAAATAAAAACTTTTTATGAACGGAGCGGTAAGATGTTCTATACAATAGGAGAGATGGCAAAAAAGATGGGCGTCGCGCCCTCGACGCTCAGATATTATGACAAAGAGGGGCTTCTGCCGTTTGTCGAGCGCTCGGGCGGTGGAATAAGAATGTTCAAAGGCGAGGATATCGAGTGGCTTTCTATTATAGAGTGCCTGAAAAAGACGGGTATGCCCATAAAAGAGATAAAGCAGTTTATTGACTGGTGCATCGAGGGCGACTCGACTATAGACAAGCGTCTCGAACTTATCGACCGCCAGCGCGAGCGGGTGCATGAGCAGATGGCTCAGCTCGAAAAAACGCTCGACACGCTCGATTATAAGCACTGGTACTACGAGACCGCGAAGGCGGCGGGCACCTGCAAAATTCATGAGCAGATGGCAAAAGAAGATATTCCACAGAGAATGCGCGAGATAAAAAGGCGCATGGTCGAGGGCGGAGAATGCGAAGAAAAATAAAAATTTTGCTGTTTTTCACGGTAAAGCGTTGAAATGTGCGATTTTATGTGTTACAATAGCAGACATCAATGACGGTACGATGGAGAGCCGCTCAGCTGAGACTGGCGGTTCTTTTTCATTTTCGCCGCCAAAATGAGGGGCTCGTATGCAGCCCGTGAGGAGTTTTTCAAATGACCGTATCAAACATCTGTATCCTGGGGACGATCGCCGTCTACCTCGTCGGAATGCTGATAATCGGCTTCCGCTGCGCGAGGAAGAACGAATCGTCCGCCGATTTCTACCTCGGCGGCAGAAAGCTCGGTCCGCTCGTTACCGCAATGAGCGCTGAGGCGAGCGACATGTCGAGCTACCTGCTTATGGGCCTGCCCGGGCTCGCGTATCTTTCCGGCGTTGCCGATGTCGGTTGGACCGCAATAGGTCTCGCAGTCGGAACATATCTCAACTGGCTGTTCACCGCGCTCAGACTGCGCAGATATACCCAGGAGACCGGCTCGTTCACTATTCCGCAGTTCTTCTCCCGCCGCTTCAGGGATGACAAAAACATTCTCGCGGTGCTCGCGGCGGTTATAATTATTATTTTCTTCATTCCCTATACGGCGTCCGGCTTCGCCGCCTGCGGCAAGCTGTTCTCCTCGCTGTTCGGCATGAACTACATGACCGCGATGATAATCTCCGCAGTCGTCATAGTAGCTTATACCACGGCGGGCGGATTCTTCGCCGCTTCGGCGACCGACTTCGTCCAGAGCATTATCATGACCGTGGCGATAGTCTTCGTTCTTGTTTTCTCAACGATATCGGCGGGCGGCATTGACGCTGTTGTCGAAAACGCAAAGGCTCTCCCCGGCTATCTCTCGCTCACCGCATCATATATAGAAGATACCGGCAAGAGCGAGCCCTATAATCTTCTGCACATAATCACCACGCTCTCGTGGGGACTCGGCTATTTTGGTATGCCGCATATCCTGCTTCGCTTCATGGCTATCGAGGACGAGAAGAAGCTCAAGCTCTCCCGCCGCGTGGCTTCGGTATGGGTCGTTATCGCCATGGCGATGGCTGTTCTTATCGGCATCGTCGGCAGAGCGCTGAGCAACACCGGTCTTGTCGATCAGCTCCACGGCAACGACACCGAGACTATTATAGTCCGCGTCGCGCACCTGCTCTCGACCTACGGCGCGTTCCCGGCTATCATGGCGGGTCTTATTCTCGCGGGTATCCTTGCGAGCACGATGTCCACCGCCGACTCCCAGCTTCTCGCCGCCGCTTCGAGCGTGTCCGAGAACATACTGCGTGAGGCGTTCCACCTCAAGATATCCGAGAAGAAGAGCATGCTCGCAGCGCGTCTTACCGTTATCGGCATAGCTATCCTGGGTATAATAATCGCCCGCAACCCCGACAGCTCGGTGTTCGGCATAGTCTCGTTCGCATGGGCGGGCTTCGGCGCGGCTTTCGGTCCGCTTGTTATCTGCTCCCTGTTCTGGAAGCGCACCACGCTCCCCGGAGCGATCGCCGGCATGGTGTCGGGCGGCGCGATGGTCTTTATCTGGAAATATCTTATCAAACCCATCGGCGGCGTGTTCGGCATATATGAGCTGCTCCCCGCGTTCCTTGTCGGTCTTGTCTTGATGGTTATAGTCAGCCTCTGCACCAAGGCTCCCTCCAAGGAGATAATCGACGAGTTCGACCGCGTCAAGGCTATGGGAAAGGCAAAATAATCCGCTGACGGGACTCTGACAATCAATTTGTTTTGACGGAACATTTCAGTTGTTAAAAGTGATAAAGCGATTTTTCTGATTTTCGTCATTTTTATTAAAAAAAGCGAAAATTTTTATGAGTATTGACAATAGGCTCATACGAAAGTATAATCAATAAAAATTGAAGGTAATTCACAATTGCCCTCATTATATCCGATTTTTTGCGCCGCAGTTGTCGGGCGGCGCCGAGAATAAAATAAAAAACAGGAAAGAAAAGAGGATTTTTATGAAAAAAGTATTTGCATTAGTCCTCGCTCTTGCTCTCGTGATGTGCGGCTTCACCGCATGCTCAGGCAAAAACGGCGGCAGCGATACCAAGACAGACGCCGATCTTACCAAGGTTGGCGAGTACACAGCTAACAACACCGAATATGTTATCGGCGCAACCGGCCCTCTGACCGGCGACGCTTCATCATACGGAAACTCCGTGCGCAACGGCGCTCAGCTAGCCGTTGACGAGATTAACGCCGCAGGCGGTCTCAACGGAGTAAACTTCAAGTTCGACATGAAGGACGACAAGGCCGGCGCCGTTGAGGCAGGTCAGGGCTTCACCTCCCTGCTTGAGGGCGGCATGCAGGTCTCCCTCGGCGCCGTTACCTCCGCATCCTGCGAGGCTTTCGGCACCGCAGCTGCCGAGTACGGCATCTTCTTCATGACTCCCTCCGCTTCCGCAGCTTCTGTTATCGAGACCGGCGACACCGCTTTCCGCGTCTGCTTCGGCGATCCCGACCAGGGCACACTTGCCGCTCAGGAGCTTACCTCGAAGTATAAGAAGATCGGCGCTATCTACGATACCTCCGACACTTATTCGCAGGGCATCTACGATGCATTCAAGGCGAAGATGAACGAGCTCGGCGTCTCCTACATCGAGCAGACCTTCGACAAGGAGAACAAGAGAGACTTCTCCACTCAGGTTGCCGCGCTTAAAGATTGCGACGTTATCTTCCTTCCCATCTACTACACTGAGGCGGGACTTATCGCAAAGACCTGCGCTTCCAAGGGCTGCAACGCGGTTCTCTTCGGATGTGACGGACTTGACGGCGTAGCCAGCCAGATCGACTCCTCCGTTAAGAATCAGATCAAGTACATCACCCCCTTCGATGTCAACAGCAAGGAAGAGAAGGTTTCGAAGTTCGTAAATTCCTACAAGGCAAAGTACAACGCTCTCCCCGATCAGTTCGCGGCTGACGCTTACGATGCAGTCTATGCAGTCTTCAACGCTATGAAGAAGACCGGCGTTAACAACGTCAAGGTCGATCCCACGGCTCTCGGTACTGCTATGGCAAAGGCTATCACCGCCTCCGACTTCTCCTATGACGGAGTTACCGGCAAGATGACCTGGGAAGCCAGCGGCGCCTGCAACAAGGTCCCCGTTATTGTTGAGCTTGGCTGATAACTATTAATTTCTAAAATTTATATTTATTGGTTTTTGAACGGCAGGGGAAGTGTATTCTCCTGCCGTTTTCTGTTTTTCTTTCGGCAGTTCAAGTTTCTCCCATTCTAAAGGAGCGTTAGGTTTATTATGAGTGTTATATTTGACGGACTCAGCCTCGGCGCCATCTACGCCCTCATAGCACTGGGCTACACGATGGTTTACGGCATCGCGAAGATGCTCAACTTTGCCCACGGCGATATCATCATGGTCGGCGCATATGCCGTTTTCACAACGCTGGCGGCGGGCGGGAATCTCGCTATCGGCGTTCTGGCATCTGTTATAGTCTGCACGCTGATGGGTATTATTATCGAAAAGGTTGCCTACAGACCCCTGAGAGGCGTTACCCCCATCGCGGTTCTGATAACCGCTATCGGCGTCAGCTACCTGCTTCAGAGTATCGCGCAGCTCATCTTCGGCGCAAAGGCGCAGAGCGTGTCTCTGCCCTCGCTCGGCGCGGTGAGCATTGCGGGCAGCAATGTCAGCGTCAGCTCGATCCTCACCATGGGCATAAGCGCGGTTATAATGATTGCCCTGACCCTGTTCATCAAAAAGACCAGGACCGGACGCGCCATGCTTGCCGTCTCCGAAGACAGGGGCGCGGCTCAGCTCATGGGTATAAATGTCAACAAGATAATTACCGTCACCTTTGCAATCGGCTCGGCTCTCGCCGCGTTCGCGAGCGTGTTCTATCTCTTCCAGATACCGACTGCGGAGCCGACCCTCGGCTCGATGCCCGGCATCAAGGCGTTCACCGCGGCGGTTATCGGCGGCATCGGCTCCATCCCCGGCGCGATGATCGGCGGCGTGCTCCTCGGCGTTATCGAGAAGATATGCCTTGCCGTCCCCGTCCTCGCACCCTATACCACTGCCGTTGAATTCAGTCTTTTGATTTTGATCCTTCTTGTAAGACCCATCGGTCTGCTCGGCAAGAAGAGAAGAGAGAAGGTGTAATTGATGAGTAAAACAAAGACAGAAAGCAAATTCAAGCTCAAAAATTACATCAGCTATATAATGGTCATCGCTGTCCTCGGCGTGTCGGTCATTCTTCAGCTGACCGGCAACCTCCAGCGCTCGGCGTCGACCCTGCTCGTCCAGATAGCTTACAGCATCATCCTCGCCGTTTCCCTGAACCTCGTCGTCGGCTTCCTCGGCGAGCTGTCGCTCGGTCACGCGGGCTTTATGTGCGTCGGCGCATATCTCGGCGGATACATAGCCATTCAGCTCTCTAATGTTATCGGCAGCAAGCTTCTGGTGCTCATCATCAGCATGCTCGCCGGCGGCGTGATAGCCGCAATATTCGGTCTCATCGTCGGACTTCCGGCACTCAGACTCAAAGGCGACTACCTCGCGATAGTGACCCTCGCTTTCGGCGAGATAGTCAGAACAATATTCAAGAACCTCGATGTTTTCGGCAAGGCAATGGGTCTTCGCACGAACACGATAAAGTACGATACGAGGAACGATACCTCGCTCTATATCGTCGCTTTCGTCGTCGTGCTCATCGTCCTGTTCATGATAAACAATCTTATCCGCTCAAAGCACGGCAGAGCGATAACCGCTATACGCGACAACGAGATAGCGGCAAAGGCAATGGGCATAAACGTGACTTTCTACAAGCTCTTTGTGTTCGTATTCTCCGCATTCTTCGCGGGCGTCGCAGGCGTTATCTATGCGCATTACATCACGCCCGTCCAGTATTCGGTGTTCTCGTATAACTACTCTATCGAAATTCTCGTCATGGTCGTTCTCGGCGGCATGGCAAGCATCAACGGTTCGATAGTCTCCGCCGCGCTCATCACGATAATCAACTTCGAGCTCCAGAGCAAGCTCTCCGGCGACCTCGCGGCGCTCAAGTACCTTATCTATGCGCTTATTCTTATCTGCCTCGTTATCTTCAACAACGCTCCCGCGTTCACCCGCATAAAAGAGAAGCTCGCTCCGCGCTTCATCATGGCGCGCATCGCGGACAGGAAGCGCAAGCCCGAGGATATCAGCGACGACAAGGGCGAGTGGAGCAACGTTCCCACAAAGATCTCCATGGACGAAATCCTCTCTGTCGATATGCAGCAGGGCAAGGAATTTGTCCCCGACAAGCCGCAAAAGGGAGGAAAGAAAAATGGCTGAATATGTTCTTGAAACAAAGGATCTCGGCATTTCCTTCGGCGGACTGAAAGCGGTCGAGAATGTCGATCTGAAAATAAAGAAAAAGCAGCTCTACGGTCTCGTGGGCCCCAACGGAGCGGGCAAGACAACGGTCTTCAATATGCTCACCGGCGTCTATCAGCCCACCACCGGAACTTTCTACCTAAACGGCGAAGAGCTCCGCGGCAAGAGCCAGGAGCAGATAAACCACAAGGGCATCGCGAGAACGTTCCAGAACATCCGCCTGTTCAACAACATGAGCGTGATAAGAAACGTCCTCGTCGGTCTGCACAACCAGCCCGAGTTCAAGTGCAACATCTTCTCGAGCATCTTCCGCCTCCCGAAGCACTACAAGACGGAGAAGGCGATGCGCGACAAGGCAAAGGAGATACTCCGCATCTTCGACCTCTATGACGAGCGAAACAATCTCGCCTGCAACCTGCCTTACGGCAAGCAGAGAAAGCTTGAAATAGCCCGCGCTCTCGCGACCAATCCGTGCCTGCTGCTCCTCGACGAGCCGGCGGCGGGCATGAACCCCCACGAGACAGAGGATCTGATGGACATAGTCAGGCGCATAAGAGACGAGTTTGACATGACCATACTTCTTATCGAGCACGACATGAAGTTCGTGTCGGGTCTTTGCGATGAGATAACCGTGCTCAACTTCGGCACAGTGCTCGCGCAGGGCAAGACAGAGGACGCGCTGAGTGACCCCGAGGTCATAAAGGCGTATATCGGTGAATAAGGGGGAAAAGTCATGGCATTGTTAGAAGTCAAGGACCTTCAGGTCTATTACGGCGTTATAAGAGCGCTCAAGGGCATCAGCTTCCATGTCGATCAGGGCGAGATAGTCTCGCTCATCGGCGCAAACGGAGCGGGCAAGACCACCACGATGCAGAGCATCATGCGCCTCATTCCGATAAAGAGCGGCTCCGTCGTCTATGACGGAAACGAGATAAACAAGATTCCCGGTCATAAGCTGGTCGGCATGGGAATGAGCCAGGTGCCCGAGGGTCGCCGCGTGTTCCAGGAGCTGACCGTCTATGAAAACCTGCTCCTCGGCGCATATACGCAAAAGGACAAAAAGAAGATAAAAGAGGATATCGACGAGATCTGCACCCGCTTCCCCCGCCTCGGCGAGAGAAAGTCGCAGATAGCGGGCACTCTTTCCGGCGGCGAACAGCAGATGCTCGCAATGGGCAGAGCTATGATGAGCCACCCGAAGCTGCTCATGCTCGATGAGCCGTCGATGGGTCTGTCCCCGCTGTTTGTCGATCAGGTGTTCGAGATAATCAAGGACTATCACAAGTCCGGCACGACCATCCTGCTCGTCGAGCAGAACGCGAAAAAGGCGCTCTCCATCTCCGACCGCGCCTATGTCCTCGAAACCGGCGCAATAACCGCAGAGGGCACCGCGCAGGATCTGCTCAACAACGAAGAGATAGTCAAAGCCTATCTCGGCGGCTGATAAAATATAATTTATATGACGCTCCGAAGTTTTTCTTCGGGGCGTTTTTCTTTTCAAAACGCAAAATATATGATAATATAAAAATAAAGGCAAGCCCATGCGTTACCTAAAGCACCTTTTTGTTGTCTTTAAGAGTGAGCGGATGTCGTTGGAGAGGAGGTAATTATGGAGGACAAACTGCTTATTGACGGCTTGTTCGCCCGCGACGAGAGGAGCGTGGCGCGGCTCGAGGAAAAATATTCGGGATACTGTTATACCGTGGCCTATGCCGTTGTGCGCTGCCGCGAGGACGCGCAGGAGTGCGTCGGCGACGCCATGCTCGGCGTGTGGAATTCTATTCCGCCGAACAGGCCGGAGAATCTCGGAGCATATGTCGGCAGGATAGCGAGAAATTCCGCGCTGAATTTGTTGAAAGTCCGCCGGGCGAAAAAGCGCGGCGAAAAGAATGTCGCCCTCGCTCTCGATGAGCTGTCGGAGTGTATACCGAGTGCCGAGAATACCGAGCAGCAGGCGGACACCGTTCTGTTGCGCGAGGCGGTGAACGGATTTTTAGACTCTCTCGAGCGGGAGAGGCGAATAGTTTTTATTCAGCGCTACTGGTATATGCTCGGCATATCGGAGATAGCCGCCGAGCGCGGAATGACCGAGGGCGCGGTAAAAATGTCGCTCAAGCGAACAAGGGACTGCTTAAAGATTTTTCTCGAAAAGGAGGGCTTTACGGTATGAAAAAAGAAGATTTATTGAAGGCCGTAGGCGGCGCTGACGACAGGTTTATAGCCGAGGCCGCGCCGAAAAAAATAAATTTTAAGAACAGAGTGCCGCGCTATCCCATGCGCTTGATGACGGCGGCGGCGTGCCTCTGCATAGTCGCGGCGGTGTTCTTCGGCTATTGGCTGATAAGCCCCGCCAGGCTGCAAAAGATATCACTCGGCACAGTGGGCTTTTCCGGCGAGGGAGCCGGCGCTCACACGCCTGTTGTGCGCGACATAAGCGAATACACGACGGGAAACCCGTGGAGCGCGGAGATGAAGCTGAAGCGTCTGCCCGTCTACAAAAACACGCAGTCGCTAAGCTATGACGAGCTGCTCTCGACCGTGCGCAAAACTGCCGAAAAATCAGGCGCGCAGATAAAGTCGGTGACGCAGGAGAATCTCCCGGAATGCGAGTGGGTAGTCAGCGAAAATTCGCTCTACGCCGTCAGAGCCGAGACGGACATCGGCTTGATATCGGCGTTTGCGACGGGCGGGGTAAGTATAAACTTTTCCGAGCCTGTTGCGGGAAACGGCACGGGGCGCGATGCCGCAGGGTACTTCATTGAAAAGTATTCTTCTGTAATCGGCTTCAAAAATCCCGTGCTCTGCGTCACTTCCGACTATGATATAAACGGCGGGGAGAGTGCGGAATACCGTGTCTATGACGGCTCGGGCGGCGATTTGAAAAGAGTAAAAAGCTATAATTTCGGGAGCGTGTTTTTTGATATAAACGAAAACGGCGGGCTTGAATCGATAAGAATCAGTTCCGTCGACGGCGCAAAGAAGCTCGGTGATTATCCGATAATATCATATAAAGAAGCCGAAAAGCTTCTGCTCGGCGGCGAATATATCTCCGGCTCGGCGGACGGAATAGAAAACGGCGTGGTTACGCGCGAGAAGATAAAAAAAGTCGAGCTTGTCTATTCCATAGACCCCATGGACGCGTATTTTGCGCCGTATTACAGATTCTATGTTGAGCTTGACCGCTCGCCTGTCGCCGGATTCAAATGCTATGGCGAGTTCGATGTGCCTGCGGTAAACAGCAAATATATATCAAATTAAATTATATTTTGGGGCTGTCCGTTCGGGCGGCTCCATTCTTTATAATTTTTTTATTGGTTTGCGCGCCGAAAGGTGCTACAATTAGACTATTGATACAAGTGAGGTGTTTTCTGTGGGCAGATATCCGATAGACCGCAAGGAGCGCGTGACGCTCGGCGGGCTTGGACAGACGATTCACATTTGGGGAACGAAAAAAGAAAATCCGGTCATTCTGTTTCTTCACGGCGGACCGGGCGTGCCCAACCGCCACGACATGGCTAAAGACGGCTTCGGGCTGACGGACGACTTCACTGTCGTCGCGTGGGATCAGCGCGGAACGGGCGGCTCGTATTTCGGCTGCGACCCCGAGAGCCTGACACTCGAACAGCTGATATCCGACTGCGCCGAGCTTATTTCATGGCTCTGCAAAACGCTCGGCAAGGAGAAAATATTTATCGTCGGCGGCAGCTGGGGTACCGAGCTCGGCACATTCGCCTGCGCCCGCGTGCCGGATAAGATAGCCGGATATATCGGCTACGGTCAGGTCGTCAACGGAGTCGAAAACGAGAATCTGTCCTATGCCTTTGCGATGAGAAAGGCTAAAGAGGCGAACGATTCGGAGAGCATAGCGAAGCTCGAACAGGTCGGTCCGCCCGTCAACGGGCAGTATAAGCCGGTGTTCGAGGGGCTCATGACCCAGCGGCGCATACTCGGAAAATACGGCGGACACACAGTCAAAAAAGAGAGCTATTTCAAAGGCACCGTCCTGCCGATGCTGCTTTCGACGGAGCTCAGCATAAAAGACAAATACGGCGCGGCGAAAGGCTATAAGCTCTGCCTGACGCAGATGTGGCCGACGCTCGTCAATTATGATTTTACCACTCAGCTCCACACATTTGAGATGCCCTATTATATATTCCAGGGGCGGCGCGACGAAAACACCCCTGCGGCGCTGATTCAGAATTATTATGATTCGATAGAAGCGCCGGACAAAGATTTAATTTGGTTTGAAAACTCGGCTCACCGCCCGTTGAGCGAAGAGCCCGAGCTGTTCAGAAAACATCTTCGCGAAAAATTTCTCAAAATAGCCGGAGACGGCGGGAGGAGAGAGAAACAATGAAAAAAATAACAAACGGCAAGATCTTCGCCCTGTGCCTCGGAGATTTTGCAAGGGGACTTATCAACGGTATTATTACAACATACCTGCTGACCTTCTTCATCCCCACGAACTCGAACACAACTCTGCCGCAGTTTTTTATGAAAGCTGCGCTGACTATGGCGATAATCCGCGGAATCGGCACGGTTATCGACGCTGTTACAGACCCGTGGGTCGCGAGCCTCTCGGACAACAGCAAGGCAAAGAGCGGCAGGCGCATCTCTTTTATGCGCTGGTCTGCTATCCCTTACGGGCTGTTCTGCCTGCTTATCTTCTTCCCGCCCGTGGCGGGTTCGAGCGTCATAAACGCCATATGGGTCGGCGTGATGCTCGCGCTCTATTATCTGTTCTCGACGCTCTACAACATTCCCTACAGCGCGCTTCAGGCGGAGGTCGTCGCTGAGCCGCGCAAGAGAGTGTTCCTCTATTCGATAGTCAGCTTGCTCTATGTCGTCTCGTCGGCGATGGTATTCTGCACATCTATGATAAAAAGCATACTGATGAAAAACGGCATCGAGGAGATATGGGCTCTGCGCATTCCGTTCATCGTGTTTTGCGTGCTCGGCGGAATATCCGCACTCATCCCGGCTTTTGTCATAAAAGAGAAGGACTACGTCGAGCCGAAAGAATATCACCAGTCCATCTGGGATGCACTCAAGGCGACTGTCTCTTATCCGAACTTCGCGATAATCACCGTGGGCTATCTCATTATGTGGATAGCGTTCACCTTCTTCAACACCGCTGAGGTCTATTACATAACAAATCTCTTGAACCTCGGCGACGAGTGGGTGACATATGTCTCGGTTATATCAATAGGCGTCGGCATAATGACCTATCCGCTCGTCAATATATTGGCGCGCAAGGTCGGCAAAAAACCGCTTCTGCTCGGTGCGTGCATAACATATGTCCTGCTCTACTGCGCTATTTTCAACTACAATCTTGTTATCAATGCCATCGGCGCGAAGCCGTTCGCGATACTCATCGGACTCGTTATAGCCATGCCCATAGCGATAACGAACATAATCCCCTCGTCCATCTTCGCGGATCTCGCGCAGTACGACTCGATAAAGACAGGACAGAACAGAGCGGGTATGTTCTTCGCCGCGCGCAACTTTGCCAACAAGATGTGCCAGGCGATAGTCGTTATCGCGTGCTCGCTCCTGCTCGGCAAGGGCGCGGACGGCACGGGAGCCGCAACGAGCGCGGGCGTGCGCAACACGGCGCTTGTCGCAATGATTTTCGTCGCGATTTCAGTCGTTGTCTATATCTTCTATAACGACAAGGAGATAACCGCCGCAATAAAGGCGCACAACGAAGCGCAGGAGACAGAAAACAAAAACGCTTGACTTTAAAAGCAACATATAGTAGAATAAGCTCCGTTGCTCGGAGGGCAGATCGTTCGACAGAAATGATACGCCGGATAAGGGTACAGGCTGAAACGCCTGTTTCTCTTGTCCGGTTTTTGCTTTAGGCTCTGTTTAATTTTCAAGGTGCGCGGGAATTATCAGTATGCACCTTGTAGGGTGCGGCGACTCGACGCACCGCTGCCGCGCAAGCGGCACGATATGAATTGTAGGATTTGCGCTCTACCTTCGCGTCATACAATAATCAAATATTTTATACTTCCCGTGTTTCGGCATTTTCTTTTTGTTTGAAAAAGAAAACGCCTGCAAAAGAAAAGCAAACGAGCCGTTCCCGCTCGATCCCCGCAACGCCGCGCCGCAGTACTTAGCTTGCTCTTCTCAGTGGGCAGCTCGGCACATTCGCGCGCAAACGCGCCGGAGCTTGAACGAGTGCGCGCTCGTGCGTCTTGCTTCGCAAGCCGTTCCCTCACCTAACCCAGTTGGTTTCTACCACTGCGGCGCGGCTATTGGAAGCTTAATTAAAAAAATCGGATTGGTCACTTGCTTTTACTTTGCAAGAGTCAGGAAAACGGGTTTGCTTTTATCTGTTTAAATCTATTGAAAGTATCGCCGCTGGCGGACAGCCGCAAGGGCTGTCCCTACAAACGGTCGGTAATAGACAGTTCGAGAATTTTGTGCCGCTCACGCGGCAGCGGTGTGTCGAGGTCGCCACACCATACGCGCCAATAAAATTGTGCAGATTTCGCGGGCAGATGATATCTGCCCCTACTTACTTTGAACGAAGCGAAACAAACCCATCAGTCGCTCTGCGACAGCTCCCCTTCAGGGGCGCCTGAATATATTCTATAACGATACTCAATTTACCCATCAACAAAACCAACCTGCCCAAAGCTTATATCAGGCAGGTTGGTTGTCTTTACTCTCCGTACGCCGGAGAGTTTGATTTTTAATATCCGAGGTTCATATCAACCTCGTTGATAATATCCTCCCCTGCTATATAGCGGCGAAGATTTTCGAGACAGATGTCCCATACTTTCTTTTCTGTCTCCGGGTCGTGACCGAAGCCGCGCCCGGAGATATGCGGAGTTATCAAAACATTCGGCATTTTCCACAGCGGTGAGTCCGCCGCGAGCGGCTCTTTTTCGAGCACATCGAGAATCGCGCCCGCGATGCGCCGCTCTTCGAGCGCGCGGATGAGCGCGTCCGTGTCAATAAGACTCCCGCGCCCGACATTTATAAACAGCGCGTCACTCTTCATCAAGCAGAGGCGGTCGTAATTTAATATATGCCCCGTCTCTTTTGTGTTCGGCAAGCAGCCGATGACCAGATCCGCACGTGGCAGGAGAGCGTCTATATCCGACAGCGTGTGCATCTCATCAAAATATTGCGCGGGCGCGCCTGTTCTGCGAATGCCGATATTTTTTGTCCCGAACGCCGAGAGCCGCTTTGCGATATTCGAGCCGATGTCGCCAGTGCCTAAAATAAGAGCCGTTTTGCTTTCAATCGTCCGCTCGGCTCCGGCATCGCGCCAGATGCACACCTTCTGATTTTCGATATACTCAGGGAAACGCCTGTAGACGCAGAGAATCGCGCCGATAACATATTCGGCGATGACCGAGCCGAACGCACCGGACGCATTCGCTATTTTTATCCCCTGCGGGAAGCCGTCGCGCGTGTATATATCCGCACCCGCCCAGGTCATCTGGACGAATTTCAGGTTCTTCGCCTCTCTTATTCTCTCCGTACGCGGCTCGCCGATAACCACTTCGGCGCTGCCTATATCGCTTTTTCTGTCTTTAAATAAAAATACACAGCTGTTTTTGAATTCTTCGAGCCGCAGCTTTATCTCATCGCTGCACGGCGCCGTTATCAGAACCTCTGTCATGCAATCACCTCAACACAGATTTATGCCCGCAGGCAAAAGATATCCCCCCCGCATGAGCGGAGGGAATTCGCATTTAGTCGCCGAGGCTCTTGAGCGCATCTGCCAGACGGGTCAGATCGTCTTTGTCGAAGAAATCTATCTCGAGCACTCCGCTCTCCTTGCCGGGCTTCGTGCCGACCTTGACTTTTCTTCCGAGGAAGTCGGTCAGAGCGAGTTCAACTTCGTCATAGTAGCTCGCGCGGCGAGCGGCTGGCTTCTCCGCCTTGGGCTCTTTATTTCTCTTTTTGACTAATTTTTCAACATCGCGGACGGTCAGCCCTTTTTCTATAATCAAATCCGCCGTCTCGATGATATCCTGCTCATCTTTGAAACCGAGCAGGGCACGTGCGTGACCGGGCGAGAGCTTGCCGTCCGAGACGAGCGCAATGACGCTGTCCGGGAGCTTGAGAAGTCTCAGCGCATTAGCCACTGCGGGACGGGATTTGCCGACGCGCTCCGCCGCCTCGTCCTGAGTCAGCGAGAGGGTGTCCATGAGCGCCTTTATGCCCTGCGCCTCTTCAATCGCGTTGAGGTCCTCGCGCTGGAGGTTTTCTATAAGAGCGAGAGCCATCGCCTCGTCGTCGCTGAGCTCTTTTATAACAACGGGTACTTCGGTCAGACCCGCCATACGCGATGCGCGCCAGCGGCGTTCGCCGGCGACGAGCTGATAGCTGCCGTCTGGCATCGGGCGCACGAGAAGCGGCTGAATGACGCCGTGTTTCGCTATGCTGTCCGCAAGCTCGGCGAGCGCATCCTCGTCAAATATTTTTCTCGGCTGGTCGCGGTTGGGCTCGATATCCATTATCTTGAGCTTGACCGCGCTGGTCGAGGCTATCTCTTCAATGGAGTTGTCGGCAAACAGAGCGTCAAGCCCGCGGCCGAGTCCGCCTTTTTTTGCTGCCATTTATATTCCCCCTTTCGGCTCAGTTGCTTTTCTTTCCGTTCATTCTCAGGAACTCGTCCGCAAAGTCGTTATATGCGCTCGTTCCCTTTGAGCTTCTGTCATAGTACATGACCGGCTGACCGAAGCTCGGAGCCTCGGAGAGTCTGACATTTCGCGGAATGACCGAGGAATAGACCTTTCTGGGGAAGAAGCGTTTGACCTCGTCAACGACCTGCTGGGTGAGATTGAGTCTGCCGTCGTACATCGTGAGCAGAACTCCCTCAATCTCGATCATCGGGTTATAGAGGCGCTTGACCTGCCTGACGGTAGACATGAGTTGCGACAGACCTTCGAGTGCATAATACTCGCACTGGATCGGCACCATGACTGTGTCCGAAGCGCACAGGGCGTTGAGGGTTATGAGTCCGAGCGAGGGCGGGCAGTCAAAGAAGATAAAATCAAAATCCGCCTTGACGGGTGCGAGCGCAGTCTTGAGTCTGCTCTCGCGGCGATCCATGTCCACGAGCTCAAGCTCCGCGCCGGCGAGAGCCATGTTCGACGGCAGAACCCAAACGTTCTCATACTCGCTCTCGAGGATAACATCCTTTGCGGGGACGGAGTTTATCATCACATCATATGCCGACTGCTCGAGCGCGCGCTTGTTGATGCCGAGTCCGCTCGTCGCGTTGCCCTGCGGGTCGATGTCCGCGAGGAGGACTTTATACCCCTTGTCGCCGACGGCCGCCGCGAGGTTGACCGCCGAGGTCGTCTTGCCGACGCCGCCTTTCTGGTTGACTATTGCAATTACCTTTCCCAATCCGAAGTCTCCTTTGCCTTTTTCGGCCAAAAATACTGCAAAAATTATACCATAACGCTTTGAAAAGGTCAATCAGAATATCGGACACCGATGTTTCACGTGAAACATTGAAACGACAAAGCGGCAGGCTTCTTTTCGGAAGTCTGCCGCCCTGCCGTGATGTGGGGTGTGAAAGAGAAAGATATGGTAATGGGGGATTGTCAAATTTATGGGTCAGCCTGCATTGCGGCAGGCGAACTCTTTCGGTATGCGCACCGTGAACTCGATGCTGTCCTGCGTCTCGGTGCGCAGGGACTCCGCCCTGATGCCCGCTTCGCGCATGGTATCGACGGCGTGGTTTATTGTGTTGACAAAGATGCGAACATCTTTGAAGAGCTTTATAACGTGCGGCTTGTGCGCGGTCTCGTCATCGAGAATCGCGTTGACGAGCTTTTCGGTCTGCGCAACATTCAGCGAACGCTTTATGACCGTATCTGTCGCGGCGTGCAGCTTATTTAAATCTTCTATCCTGAGCAGAGCACGGGCATGGCGCTCGGTTAAATCTGCGGAAATCATCTTCTCGCGGATATCCTCGGGCAGGCGCAGAAGCCGAAGCTTATTTGATAATGTGGATGGAGCTTTGCCGAGCTTTTCCGAAAGCTGAGCTCTGTCGAGTCCGTACTTTTCGCCGAGCGACTCTATCGCAAGCGCCTCCTCAAAGAAATTGAGGTCGCGCCGCTGGAGATTCTCTATCACGGAATAGACAGCCGCCTGCGTGGAATCCGCATTTATAACAATGCACGGCACGCGGTCGAAGCCCGATTCTGCCGCGGCTCTGAGCCGCCGCTCCCCTGCTATCAGCTCATATTTTCCGTCCCCGTCCTCCGCGCGCACCGAAAGCGGTTGGAGTATTCCATTGCGGCGGATGCTCTCGCCGAGGGACGAAAGCTCGTCGGGGTCGAAATATTTTCTCGGCTGATTCGGGTTTGTCCTGATCTTATCAACAGGAATGAGCAGAACAGCTCCGGCTTTTGAAACTTCCATGGCACTTGTCCTTTCCGATAATAGAAGAACCGCCGTTCCTCTGTGATAAAAGCATATCACCGGGAAAGGCGGTTGTCCACTGTTTTCGGTCGGGCAGAAATGAGCCGTTCGGGAGCTTTTCCCCGTTATACGAGCGGCTTTTTTGAAATCTGTGCCGAAGGGCGCGGGTATTTTGTCGCAGTGTGCGATATCTTTTTACATTTATCAGAACTCTCTCGCCGCCGTCGGGCAGTATGAGAGTCTCGGTCTTTTGAGTCTCGCCGCCGAGTGTGGCAATCGCTTTTCCGGCGCAGTCGAGTTCTTCGGCGCCCTTTGCGCCTTTCATCACGCAAAAAGTTCCGCCGACTTTAACAAACGGCAGGCAGTACTCGCACAGCACGTTCATCGCCGCGACCGCGCGCGAAACCGCAAAATCGAAGCTCTCGCGCAGCTCCCCCTGCCCCGCCTCTTCGGCGCGTGCATGGACTATATTAGCGGAAAGTCCGAGTTCTTCAACGCTCTGCGAGACGAACGCCAGCTTTTTGCCCGTCGAGTCGAGCATGGTGAGCTTTATCTCCGGGCGGGCTATCAGCAGAGGAATCCCCGGGAATCCGCCGCCCGTGCCGACATCTATGACTTTCGTCCCCGGCTGAAGATCGATCATGCGAAGCGCAGTGAGACTGTCCGCAAAGTGCTTGACGGCTATCCCCTCGGGGTCGGTTATGGCGGTGAGATTGAGCACTTTGTTTTTTTCGACGAGCATCGACGCAAAAAGCTCAAATCTTTCAAGCGCCTGCGCGTCGAGCTCAACGCCGATATCGGCGCAGATATTTTTGAGCCTATCTTTATTTATCATGTTTCCTGTTCTCCCTCTCCAGATGAATCAGCAGCACCGAAATGTCCGCGGGGCTGACGCCGGATATTCTCGACGCCTGGCCGACATTCTCCGGGCGTATCTTTGAAAGCTTCTCGACCGCCTCGAGCCGCAGTCCGCCGAGCGCGGCATAGTCTATATCCTGCGGTATTTTTTTCACTTCGAGTCGGCGCATCTCATCGACCTGCGCCTGCTGGCGTTTTATATATCCCTCGTATTTGATATCTATCTCGACCTGCTCGAACACTTCTTTCGGATAGTTCGGGCGCGTCGGGTCAAACGGGGCGAGCAGTTTATAATCAGCCTGCGGACGGCGCAGAAGCTCAGAGAGTCTTATTCCGCCGTCGATTGGCGATGTTTCACGTGAAACAAGTATATCATTCAGCTCTTTGCACGCGTGGATAGTAGTATTCTCCGCGCGGCGCTTCTCGTCTTCAATCAGTTCGAGCTTGCGGCAGAATGCGTCATAGCGCTCCTGCGAGATGAGCCCCAGTTCGTAGCCTATAGGAGTCAGGCGGCGGTCGGCGTTATCCTGTCTGAGCAGGAGTCTGTATTCCGAGCGCGAGGTCATCATTCTGTACGGATCGGAGCAGCCCTTTGTGACGAGGTCGTCTATGAGCGTTCCGATATACGAGCTGGCGCGGTCGAGTTCGAGCGCGCTCTTTTTCTGAACCTTGCGCGCGGCGTTGATGCCCGCTATCAGTCCCTGCGCGGCGGCCTCTTCGTATCCGCTCGAACCGTTGAACTGGCCTGCGCCGAAGAGCCCGTCAAAGTCGTTGAACTCAAGACTGCGCTTGAGCGCGAGCGGATCGATGCAGTCATATTCTATAGCATATGCGGTGCGCATGACCTCACAGTGCTCCAATCCGGGGATAGTGTGCAGGAATTCGAGCTGCACATCCTCCGGCAGCGAAGAAGAGAGTCCCTGGAGATACATTTCCTGAGTCTCCGCGCCGCATGGTTCAATAAATATCTGATGCCGCTCCTTTTCGGAGAAGCGGACTATTTTGTCCTCTATGCTCGGGCAATAGCGCGGACCGACTCCGTCTATCTTTCCGGAATAGAGCGGCGAGCGGTGGAGGTTCGAGAGAATAACTTTCTTCGTCTCCTCCCCCGTGTAGGTCACATAGCATTCGCGCGTGTTCTTCACTTCGTACCTGCCCGTGAACGAAAACGGCACTATATCCTCATCGCCGAACTGCGGTTCGAGCTTTTCGGTCTCAACGCTTCTGCGGTTGACTCGCGCGGGCGTGCCCGTCTTGAATCGGCGCAGAGGGAGTCCGAGGGCTTTGAGCGACTTCGAGAGCTCGGTCGCCGGGAACATCCCGTCCGGTCCGCTCTCGTATGAGACATCGCCGATGTAGACTCTGCCGCCGAGGAAAGTGCCCGTCGCGAGCACCACGCACTTCGCGCGGTAAACGGCTTCGAGTCTGGTTGTGAGCACCCACTCGCCGGAGTCATAATGAATATCAACTATTTCAGCCTGACGGAGCGTCAGATTTTCCTGCTCCTCAAGCGTTCTTTTCATATATGCGCTGTAGGCGCGCCTGTCGATCTGCGCGCGCGGGCTGTGGACTGCCGGGCCCTTGCCCAAATTGAGCATACGCATCTGCAAAGTGTTCGCGTCCGCCGCGAGACCCATTTCGCCGCCGAGCGCATCTATCTCGCGCACGAGATGTCCTTTTGACGTTCCGCCTATCGACGGGTTGCACGGCATATTGCCGACCCAATCGAGATTGACGGTGAACACCTCCGTCTTGCATCCGAGACGCGCCGAAGCGAGCCCCGCCTCGATTCCCGCGTGACCCGCACCTATAACGGCAACATCTATTCTACCCGCATCGTATTTCATTCGGTCAGTACCCCTTTGTTTTCCTCAACAGTATATCGCGCCGAACGCAGAGAGCATGGCGCGGAAAATTTATAATCAGTCGGTGTCGTTACGACCCAAAAGTCAGATGTACGGTTATAGATTGTGGCGGTTAATAGCGGAGTTGAAAGTTAATGAAAAAATATATATGTTGCCTTCGCTACCTACCCTAAGAAAATATTTTACACTACCAACGTTTCGGCATTTTCTTTTTATTTGAAAAAGAAAACGCCTGCAAAAGAAAAGCAAACTCAGGGCTTCGCCCCGAGACCCCGCGAACACCGTGCCGCAGTACATAGCTCACGGCTCTCAATCGGCAGCTCGGCACATTCGCACGCAAACGCGCCGGAGCTTGAACGGGTGCGTGCTCGTGCGTCTTGCTTCGCAAGCCGTTCCCTCGCCCCTCTTAGTTGGCTTATCAAACACTGCGGCGCGGCTATTGGAAACTTGTTCAACGGGATTTATAAAGTCGCTTGCTTTACTTTTTTGAGATCTTGCAACGATTTACAAATTACAATGTCACACAACCCGTCCGCTTTTTAGCGCAATTTTGTATCGGCGCACCGATGCCGGACAGTCTAAAGGGATGCCGGTACGATGTGCGATTAAAAAATCCCGCATATTTGCCCTATACGGTTACAGTTTTACAAATGCTGTGATTTTACACAAGCAGGCGATTCCGCGCCTGTACAACTCGCAACACCTGTCGCAATTCACTTTCCGACACAGAACTGCGAAAACACTTCGTTGACTACGGCTTCGCCGGCGCGTTCGCCGGTGAGTTCGAGCAGCGCGTCAACGGCGCAGTCGGCGCAGACATTGACCGCGTCGAGCGTGACTCCGCTTTCGAGCGCGGAGCGCGCCTCTTTTATGCTGTCGAGCGCGCGCACACAGCAGTTGCGCTGGCGTTCGCTCGTCAGCGCGGCGGCAGACGGATCGAAATTCGAAGTACCGAGCAGATCGGACAGCACTTTTTCCAGTTCGCCGCCGCCCTGAGCCGTCTTTGCGGAAAGCTCGACATATGCGCCGAAGCGGCTCTTTATATAATCCGTGTCGCAGACAAAGCCGAGGTCGCTCTTATTGACGACCGCTAGACTGCGCCTGCCGGAACAGAAATCGATTATTTCCATATCCTCATCGGTCAGTTTCTGCGCACCGTCGAAAACGGCAATGACCAGCTCCGCTCTGGAGAGGCGTTTTTTCGCAAGCTCAACGCCGATGCTCTCTATTTTATTATCCGTGTCACGTATCCCGGCGGTGTCCGCAAGGCGCAGCAGGTTTTCGCCAACCCTGACCGTCTGCTCGACTATATCGCGCGTCGTGCCGGGGACATCGGTGACTATCGAGCGCTCGCATCCGCTCAGGAGATTCATCAGCGTCGATTTGCCGACATTGGGTCTGCCGACTATGACAGTATCCACTCCCTGAGTGACCGCCTTACCGTTTTCAAATCCGCTGATAAGCGATTCGAGCTCGCTCTGCGCCGCCGAAAATGTTTTTTCAAGCTCGTCCGTGGAGAGCTCTTCTATATCCTCGTCCGGGTAATCGACCCACGCGCTCAGATGCGCGCAGACATTTATTATGCTGCGGGCGACTGATTCTATCCTGCCGCTGAGCCTGCCCTCGAGGGTATTGAACGCGGCGCTCGCCGCCTGTTCGCCCTGCGCTGAGATGAGCGACATGACGCTCTCCGCCTTTGCGAGGTCAATGCGTCCGTTTAAGAAAGCCCGCTTTGTGAACTCGCCCGGGCCTGCGGGCTGAGCGCCCGCGTTCAGCACCGCGCGAAGAACCTGACGGACTATATACACTCCGCCGTGGCAGGACAATTCGACCGTGTCCTCGCCGGTATAGCTTTTGGGCGCGCGGAAAACGAGGGCTATCGCCTCATCTATCGGCTTGCCGTCGAAACTGACTGTGCCGAAGTGGGCAGAGTATCCCGCCGCCTCGCTCAGCGGCTTCCCGGAAACCGCCGAAAAGACTTTATCCGCGACGGCAATCGCATCGCCGCCGGAAATGCGGACTATGCCTATTCCGCCCGCGGCGTTGGGAGTCGCGATGGCGGCAACGGTAGAAGTCTGTTCCACGGTGTTCACCTCTTTCATCTGTAATAGTTTATTATAACGCAGGAAAGCCTGCGGAGTTATCGAAATTAAAAATATGGAGATTTTGTGTTGTTTAGGTCGGCGTGAATTTAAGAACGTAAAATTTACCCAATACCTTCGCTACCTACCTTAACTAAATACTTTATCTCTTACAGCGTTTCGGCATTTTCTTTTTATTTGAAAAAGAAAACGCCTGCAAAAGAAA